>VMHT01071570.1_pt1 | contig 11127 bp, 7 predicted proteins | sample 4693611 | NCBI WGS metagenome assembly VMHT01 (sample SAMN12280063, study PRJNA550983) | marine metagenome | isolation source: seawater sampled from same location over 5 years 0.02-0.2 micron viral filtrate | place: USA: collected off the coast of southern California halfway between the port... ... | reverse complement strand
TAAATTATCTACAGGACTAAAGCCCCATTCTTTAATGTGCTCATCCGTCATATAATTTTCATCAGATTTCCACCAATCTTTTTTATATGCTCTTTTCTTTTTTAAATCAATATACAGTTCTTTACTGTAATAGTCTCTTACTGCTTCTAAACAGTCTGTAATACCCCATTTATATTCTCTACCCATTAAAGGAGTATCTAAATTTTTTGGCTCCAATTTATAAGAATCCATACTAGGATAACTAAAAATATAGTAAGGTATATTAGAAGCATTGCAATACTTTACATCAGATGCACTAGGTTTGCAAGAGGCCTCAATATGACTATGTACTATTCCTACAACATCATGAGTGTAATATATCTTAAGATATTCATCTGAATCTAGTGCGAAATCTTCCTCTTCTGTAGCTACATTAGTACAAGGAATCCATTTTAATTTTCCCTTTTTTACTGCTAAAACACCACAACCCTCTCTAGGAGCACATCTTCCAAAGTGCTCGTACATATTAGAGAGAAGTGTAGCACTAATCATCGATACTTTTCGCTCCCTGGAAACCCACCAAAAGGAAGAATTCTTTCTGTGTTCATACTAACAGAAGGTAGATTATTGTTGCCAGAGTCTGGTTGAAATTGAAATCTACATTTACAAGAATTTAATATTTTTCCACACAAATCCCCTCTTACCCAATAATTAGATCCAACAGCTGGAGTTTGTCCGGCAGGTGTATTTGCTCTTACAGTTCTCCAAATTGTATCTCCATATTCTACATAGGTATGATCATCTTTATCATAAGCATAATCAGCTTTAGAAGCATCATATACTGTATAAGGCCATGCTCTTGTCCAAAAAGTAGATCCATAAGCAGGAGTGTTTCCCGTATGACTTGCAGAATTTGATCTCCAAGCATTTCCTCCATGAGTTACCCAATTATTTATTCCATAAGCAGTACCAGCATTATAAGCTGAGAAACTAAGACTTTGACTTACTATAGGTTCATCTTTTATATTGAAATAAGCTTTATATTCTGTACCATCTACAAGTACTTTACTATTAGGAGCCCAGATACATCCTCCTCTAGAATTTGAAATAGCTCCCTGATACTCCCAACTACAGTATTTTCCTACAACAATTCTACTAGGTAATTTTACTCCTTCAAGATCTGAAGCTGCTGCTAGTTCAAAACTAATAGAAAGTTTAGTCTCAGTTGCAATTCTATCAATTATAAATTTTTCTGTTGGAAATTCAATAGGAGGAGCACTGGTGCCTGTGTCATCGTCTTCACCAACTAAATACCTTTGTAAAGTTGTACGTCTAACTAATCTTTTTCCAATTAAATCTCTATTAGTTAAATCCCCTATAGCATCCCTAAAAGTTGATAGTATATTTGCTACAGTTAAAGTAGGACGAGCAGAAGCTCCGTCTGTCTTTCTTTCTATCCCTTTTAGTTCTATTGGAATAACTGAATAAGTTTTTGGATTATAAGGAGCTATTTTTTCTCTAAATTGTACAGTAGTTATATCGGCTTCAACTGCAGCAGAAAAATATAAAGTACTCGATGAAAGTTCTAACTCAAAAAGCTCTACCAGACCGCTGCCTGGATCTTGTTTCTGTACTGCATCTATTAATGTTGTCATGCTTCATAAACTCTTCTAAAATTTGCGGAGGCACTATAAAAGTCTCCATAGTCATAAGTAATATCATAATCATCGCATACTACTTTAATCGTAGTTTCTTGAGGCCCAGGATTAGCGGCTACATTACTGTCTGGAATGGTAAAATTAAAAGCTGTAACTCCTTTTAAAGACTTAAAATATCCTACAATATCATCTATATCCGCTTTTGGTCTAGTTTGAAATTGTACGCTAAATGTTTCAGCTATAGAATTAATGCCGTCTGCAAGTCTTTGCTCATATCCATCTCCAAATTTAGCTATATGAACTTTAGGTTTAGATTTTATATTTAAAGATTTGTCTGGACGAATAGCCTTGCTACCAAATGCTAATGAAGTTGTAAATCCTATAGCCATTATGCCGTCCCATATCTATTAAGAATTCCACCAGCTCGTTTCTGGTTTTGTAATTCCTCTTGAACGGCTTTAGCAATAGCTATTCCAAGCCCTTCATTATCCGCACCCGATGTCTGAGTCTGACCATCGGATGAAACATTTACAGTTACATTATTATTTTGTGCGCTACTTCTCATATCTACTGGAATAGCTTTTCCATCGGGTAGAGGTACAATAGCTTCATTATGTTTACCCTCTCCTATTAAACCAAGTGTTGGACTAGTAGCTATTCCTCCTCGAGCGAATTTACGGAAGCCTCCTGGTACAATACCTCCATTAGCCATAAAAGACATGGCCATAGTAATAAGGCTCATCCAGCCTCCACCAGCACTTCCGCCACTAAAAAGCTGTCCAAAATCACCAAATAAGCCTCCCAGACCTGAAAGGAAGCCCCCTTCTTCTGAACCAAAAAAGGTTCCTAATTTAGTCATCCATGGGGAGTCGTCTGTGAAAAGCTTTTTGAAAGGTTCAATAAATCCAGCAATCTTGCCTTGCGCTACTGAAGGCCCGATTGGATTACCATCAGCATCTACTGACCCCGGTGCTGCTGAACCTGTAAAGCCTTTTTTGGTATCTCGCCAGCCTTCTACTTCACCTTCCCATTGTGGGACAAATTCTTTCTTCTCTGCTCCAGGTCCAGTTCCTGTATCAGTTCCTGTACCAGTTCCTGTACCAGTTCCTGTACCAGTTCCAAGTTGGGCTGCCAATGCTTCAATCGCAGATACTACATGAGTGTCGTGAACATAAATTGAGTTTCGATTTAATCCTGCCTCATAAAATTTCTTTTCCGTCGTTTCAAGAGGTATATCACTAATATCCCTAGGATCCCAGTCACCAATCCAATCGGGCTTTACTGTTCTCTGGAACTCGTCATCCCTAATAGCACTCGGCCAGCGACGTTCCGGACCACCGGCAGCAAGCCATTCTGCAGTTTTCTCTTCTTTCTTCTCTTCTGGAGTTTTCTCTTTTGGTATGTGTACTAATCCACTACCACTACCTATACCTATCTGAAAGTCCTCAGGCGGCGTAGTTATCTCGTCGAACCCCTTCCATAGATCCTGCCCCATGCTTTTGATAGCCCTCCATATAGCTCCTGGCAATTCCTTGATAGCAGTCCACGTATTCTTCCCCCATTCTTTAATACTATTCCACGTATTTTGTAATACTTCCCCTAAAGAAGTAAGAAGATTACTTATCGTATCACTCAAAGCTTTAAGATCCTGTTTCATCTGAACCCACCCGTCCTTGAGGGCTTGCCAAATTTTCTTGAGCTCTTCCCCTTGGGACCGCAGAAACTCTTGAACCGGCTCATATTTCTCAGGTGGAACAACTGCTCCAGATTTTTGAGGCTTTTCCCCTCCTCCAGGAGTAGTATAGAACTCCTCAGAAAAATTCTGTAGTCTCCGCTCGCCAGGATCCATCATGTCATCTCGACGCTGCAATATATCTGCTACCTTTGCGTCAGCAGCTGCTTGCTGATCTGCTTTCGCTGTTGATCCTGCTTGTACTGCTAATTCTATTAGTCTTGCATGTTCTTTTGCTGCTTCTAGCATACCCTCTTTTATTTTTTGATCTGCTGTCTTAAAGCCAAATGCACCCATTGCCATTTCAGTAAGTTGCTTTGATACAGTATCTGCTACAGAATTCCATATACCTTCAAACAAACCTCGCATAGCATCTGTAAAACTGGATTCTTCTCCTTTCATAAAAGATGCAAAAGTTTTCTGTAACCCCGATTCAAATTCTTGAGTGGCTGCATCAGCTATTTGCTTTGTATAATCTAGTTTTCTTTCAAGCTCGTCATTTTGAGCTGCTAAAATATCTTTTTCCAGTAAATAATTTTCAAGCATTCTTCTTTGTTGAGGCTCTAGGTTACCTGTCTCTGCTACTTTCTCTTTTATAGCTAATATTTCAATGTCTATGTCTTTCATCTTATTTTCATTTTTCGTCATAGCAAATTCCATCTTAATTCTTTTACCCAGAAGTTTAGTGGTTCCTAGTAATGCTTTTTTCTCTTCTAATGACGTCTCTAAAGTTCGTTTTTTAGCTTCGGCTTTCTTTTCATCTAAAAGATCCATTAGATCAATATGTCTTTCAATCTCCAGACCTCTTGCTACCCAAATTTTTAATTCCTCTTCATTCATTCCTTCTGGCGCACCACCGTAGCCACCGGCGGCTGATTTAGCTCTTTCATCCCTTTCTAAACCTAAAGTATCAGATAGTTTACCTTCAGTGCTTCTTTTTTGAAGATCCATTAAAACTTTATTAGTTTCTTGAAGATTATCTTTCATCATTCTTCCAGCATTAGCAATATTGGTAGAAAACTCTACTGACGCAGATTGAGCTTTCATTAGCCTTTCTATAAGTGCGTCCCATGCATCGGTTCCAATATCATCCGCAGACAATGCTGTCAATTCATTTAATACAGCTAAATACTCAGTAACGGGGTTTTTAGCACCGCTAAATTTTTCACTAGCAATTTCAGCAGCATCTAATTGATTCTGAAGATATTCACCAAATTCTGTAAAGTCTTCTCCTCCAAAACCCCCTCTCATAAATGAAATAAGATTTCCACGATAACCTTCCATTGCTAGTGCAGTCTTCGCTATTTGTGCATCAACCTGTGCTAGTCCTTCCTTTGTCCTATTATAAAAATCTTCGTACTCTTCTGTGTCGGGTTCGTATTCTATCCAATGTTTTGCGTCTTCTCCTCCTAACCTTCTATATATAGTTTGGGCTTCGTCAAATTGTGCCATCAAATCCTGAAGGCCCTTCTGATGTTCTTCCAAACTAGCCAGATTATCGCCTCCCAGTTCAAACCATGGAGTCCAAGCACTAGCTCTTCTTGCTATATTATCCATGATTTCTTCTATGTCTTCATCTGTTTTATCTAACCCCTTAGTAAAACCTTCTCGTACTCCCTCAAACATAGTTCCTGACATAGACATACTGAGCTGCCCTATTCTATTACCCATAGCTTCAAAAAATTGAAGAAATCCAGCACCATCTTCAGTTATTATTCTTTGTACTGCATTAAATTTTTCAAATTCTGTATTTAACTCTTTTACTTTTTCGGTAGCAATAGACATTTCATCTACCAAATCTTCTGTAGCATCTTTAGCTTTACCAGCATTTTTAATCCACTGATAAGCTGATATCGCTAAAGTAGCTACCATAGAAATTACTGAAATTATACCCAGAGCTTTAGATATAAAAGCGCCTGTAGCTGCTGCGGCACCTTTAATTGCAGCCATTGTACCATGGAAAGCGGATACTAGACCTGCCCAACCCATTTTTATGTAAGTACCGGCGGATGACCACATATATTGAAGATCTCTAGTAGTAGTTTTAGTCTTCAACTTTACATCATTTAACAATGTATTCCAGTGATTTTTCATTTCATCTGTCATTTTTTTACTACGATCTATTACACCCTTCATAGCTCTACGTTGTACTGCAGTTAGATCTTCAGCTTTGCCAGCCGCAACCATGTCAAAACCGCCTTTAGCAATTTTACCTTTAGTTTCTGGCGCTTTTAATCCTTGGCCTCGTTTATTCACATCTCCTAAAGCTGCGAATCTCTTTTTTTGTGTTCTTTGTAAATCTTCTAGTTTAGCTTGTGCGTGTTGATAGCCCATAGCTAACTCATCAGCTCTTGTTTTTGCATTTGATGCCCAAGCAGATAAACCTGTTTTTAGAAGTTGATTACCCATAGAGATTAATAAACCAACCATAAGATAGGGCATCCTAGTTAAAGTCTCAGCTATGGGTCCAGCAATCCAAGAAGCAAATTCTTTTATATCATTAACAATATCATCAAAGGCTTTTCCTAATTTGGTAAATTCATTACCTGTAGGTGCCATAGCTGCCATTATACGCCCGTATTTACTTTCTAATTGATCCAATACTTCTACAGTAACGGCTTGAGATTTTTCATATTGAGTTAACTGATCAGCTGTTTTACCAATCGAAGCACCATATTTTTCTGACGCATCAGCAAGTCTAAGTATAATACCTAGTTCGTCTAATAGTTCTGGTTCGGCTTTTGTTACGCCTCGAACGAGACGATTGAAAGAATCAGTTACATCTCTACCTAGTATGATAGAAACGTCTTTTGCTCCCTTACCAAGTTTTGTTAATTGCACATTAGACATTCCAGCAGCTTTACCAATAGCTGCAGATTGGGCAGCATCTGTAAAAGTAACTTGAGCATCTGTAGCTGCTACAATATCGTTTGTAAGGGATCTAAGTGCAGTACCTGTAGCGGAAGCATAAAGTACTTGACCTTCTTTTAGTTTTTCAAGGTCTCCTGCACTTTGTAAAAATCTGAAAGCAGCTCCAATGGCAAAGATATTAGCAGCTAAGGTAGCATAAGCTCCTACGATTCCGCCCATACCTTGTGACATTTTTGAAAAGTTTTTAGAAGCACCAGAAGACTGTACAGTGACACCCTTCATATTACGGTTTAACGTACCCGCACTTTTTGACGCTTGATCCATACCTTGACCCGCTTTTTTACTTTCTAAAGCGGCTTTCTTCAGACCGGGTCCGGTCTTTGCGTTTATATCAACAGTATGTGTGGTTTTTGAACCTTTAGCCATTATCCTTGTACGTTATGGGTGTAGTGTTTACCATCACCGCCGCTAGATTTTTTTCTACGTTTGTCTGCTTCTCTTTTTTCGTCTGCTCTATCTGCTCTATAATTAACTAGTTGTCTTTCGTACATTTTCATAAAGTACATAGTTGTTTTTTGATCGTCTACATCCCATATGTCAAATAATTGAGAGCAATGTCCCCAATCTTTACCCATATATGTGCCTGACATTCCTTCCCAAACATCTGATAGAAGATCAAATATAAAAAATGCCACTTGAACCTCAATCGGAAACTCCGATTGAGATAGCGGCATCTTTTCTGGATCAGGCTCTTCCCCTAACTGTTCACAAATCCTATAATACTTTTCTATGTCAATAGTAGCATTACGTTGATTTATATATCGAACAAATAGATCCTGAAGTTGCTCTACTTGTTCCCAGTAAAATTTTCTAGGTCACCCACAACATCTGTTACCCATGTATCAAACTCATTAGAGTTTTTCATAAGTAGCATTGCATTATCATGAGTATAGGGCAATGTATCATCTGGATCGTAGTCTGAAATATCCACCAAAAGAAACTCTTCTAAGTATGAAAACTTCAGTCCCGTCCAACTTTTAATTACTGCTTTAGTATACTCTACTAAAAACTTTTCTTCATCTAAAGACTCTTCTGGTTGGTGTGTCTTTCGATTAAACTTTGTAGATAAACATCTTTTACGCAGTTTTAACAACTCTTCCCGAGCTAAATAACATATAGATACTTCAAATCCATCATGTCCAGGAAAATCTATTTGTACTGTTTTGCTTGGAGTCATAAGACTCGCTAATGAAACCGGATCAGCTTTCGGTTTCGCAGTTGCTGCTTCTACCATGGGTACTTCCTATTTTAGTTAAAAAAGTAGCAGGGGTTTTACCCCCTGCTCGATTATTATTACATTATACTTCAACTTGACGAAAATGTCAAGAACTATTTTTATGCTGCTGCAGGGCCTTTATACTTCATTACTACTTCGTCTGCTAGCTCAATTGTGCTAGGTAAGGCCATAAACGTTGACTCCAGAGTAATAACATCCTCAATAGAGTGAGTAGGAATATCTACGTGACAGTGGGCAAAATCAACATGCAATCCTGGATCTGCAAGACCCGCATTAGTAATAGCAGTACCCCCTCCAATTAAGAAAGTTATTCTGAAATCATTATTTACCTCACTTCTCTGAGCAGTTGAAGTAAGATCTTCAAAAAAGTCTCTACTAGAAGTGGTATCATCAGTTGTCTCTGTCAAATAACAAGTCATACTGCCTCCAAAAGCACGAGCACCTGTTACGTGACCAATTGGAATATTCACAGTCCCTAGCTCCTCTGGAGTTAAATAAGTAATATTATTACTTAAAGTTATATTACCTCCTGTTAGAGTCAGAGTATACGAAGCTTCCAGTGCATTTGCAGGGTCATTTTGAGGTGTAATAAACACTTTTGTTAATCGATTACGAATGAAGTTATTAGTTTGATCAATACCTTCAGTAACCGTTGCAGCAGGTCCTAATAAAGTTAATACTGCATCATTCGCTATAGTTTGAGCTGATGACATCGTAGCTACTGTACTAACAGTATCAATTGAATCTAATTTAACATCTGCTGTCATACCCGCACCATGAATTCTACGCTCATCATCTGTAGCAGCAAAACCACCACTGTCTACTGTAAGTGTAGCTGTAGCACTATGGATACCACTTACTGTTACAGTTTTAGAAATATCAGTAATTGTATCTGCAAATCCAGACCAATTAATCTGTGCAACCCCATCAATATCAAAATCAATAGATGCTTCGTTTATTGCAATTTTTGCTAGTTTATAACAAATTTTATTAGCGTCACCTATTTCAAAGTATAAGTTTGCACCCGCTGTTGGGCCAAGTGTTGATACATTTGATTGAGCGAATGAAACGTCAGAAACTACTGTACCTGGAGTTACTTGACCTTCGCTGGGTGTAGCTGTTTCGTCACCAAATTTATAAGCGGCATAATCAGCTGGTCCCCCAAAAAGTGCCCACAAGGCTTCTTCTACTGCATGTACCTCTGCAGCGCTGTCTGCCTGCTGTGCAGCAGTACCTCCTCCCGCTGACTTAAATGGACGAATGTAAGTACTAAAAGAAAAGTCTACGGGGGCAAGAGAGTCATTAAAAGCTCTTCGTCCTCGACGACTTGTTCCTGCTGTGCTTTCCATTTCGGCCAAGGTTATTTCCGATGTATTCGTCGCCTGTGAAAAGCTAAAGCCATCAAGAACCGGAATCTTCCAAACGGAAGTACTACCATCTGATCGGCCGATCTCTAAAAACATTTGCGAGTCGCGGCTAAAATATAATTGTTGAGCCATTTTTTATCTCCTTCTAACTCTTGAAAAACCTGAAACTAGAACTTTTGTTCTTGTCAGGATTTTCTAGTATCGAACCTCTATGGTAACTTCTCCTACCCCCATTGGTTCAAGTACACCTTCATCAGTCTCAATACTGATAATTGTGATTTGTTGAATAGTATTGGATACTCCTAATTTATCTGCATATGTCATACTTGAATTATCTTCAAGTACAGTTTCCACATCTTCTAATAAAGCATCTAATGCATCTACTGCATCTTCTTCATTTACATAGCAGCGTAAAGTAACAATTAAAAATCTATTCTTTATTCCGCCTGTTAAGTACTCTCTAGTCTCTCTTCCTGCATTTACATGTATGGCAGGAAATTCGTCAACTTCATCCCAAAATTTTAATCTTGGTTCTACTTGTTCTCCTAAATTTATATGGTATTGCCCAGACCCATCAATTTGCTTTAGCTTACTTACTAGAGCATTTACAATTCCCTGTCTGCGAGTAGTATACGTTCTAGTTGCCATTGTTATACTCTTCTAGTATAGAATCTTCCAATTGCATGTTGAGATGCTATCTCTCTCATTGATCTATCTATTAACCTTCTTGGGTCATAATTAGAATCTTGTTCGTGTACTTCATATGGGTCTCTTTGATATGTATACCCAATAGAAGGAAACCCTTGTGGAGTCGGTATCATATCTGTAGCTCTAACAGAGCTTGCAAATCTTCCTGTTACGTTAGTTAATGCAGGAGCCCCCATATTAGCTCTTACTGTATCTGGCAATTCTTTGTTTATTATTCCTATCAAATGTAAGGGTAGCCTGCTGGAAACTGGGGAAGGCCCTGCATCTCCTGATCTTGGAGCTGCTCTTCCTTTATTTTTATGTCGCTCAACTGCTACTGCTAGTTGGCTTGCTGTAAGAGTATGGCCAGTATCTTTAAATTGGCTAATCTCTTCTTTTCTATCAAAACTACCCTTGGCTTTTCCTTTAGTCTTCGCTTTTTGGTTTCTACGTGGTTTTCCTGCACCTCTAGTTGTTCTACCCTTTCCATTTCCATTTAGATTATGTAGAACACCATCTCTCGCCATTTCATCAATAGTAGAAGAACCCTCTAATGTCATTAGTGCTTTTATTTCATCTTCGAATTTCTTTAAAAAAGCATTTTCTTCACTTTGTGCTTTTTCCTGATTAGATGCTGAACTAGTTATAGTAAGAATAGGGGCATAATGTGCGTGAAACTGCAAACCATCCGCGTTCATATAAGCATCTCTTTCCAGTTGAAGATTCATATCTACTTTATACTGCGCTATTGCATCTTTAAGTCTCTTTTTTCCTTGATAATCACGAAATCTCTCCTTCATAGAACGACCTTTACTATACATACTTCGAGTTTCCGTTCCTATACTTCTTTCTCTTTGTGATTTCTTGCCCCTTTTGTCTGTGTGTGTATATGTTTCAAATTGGTGCTGTTCATATGTACCTGTACTTTTTTGTTGGTTTAGTATTCCCTCTAGTGTAAAAACTCTGGCTGTGCCAGCACCAATTCCCCCACTTTGTCCGTGTTCAAGTTGAAGTCCAAATTGGCCACCGCCGAGCGCCTCACCTCTTTTCTTGCTACCCCCCATTCTTTCTACTTCTTGGGTCGTCATTTCTTTATTTAATACTTTTTTAATTCCTCTTGCTATAGCTTGTAAAATATAAGAATTACCTTCTAAGCCACTGGCCTTTTTCCAATCTACAATGGTACTGTATTTACCCACCACCATTGAATATGTTCGCTCAGTACTAATAACAGCCTTTTTTTGTTTTACGATTTTTTCTTTAAAACTTGGGTCTAACGCTTCCCATGCTTTATTCCATCTAGGACTCGCTTGGTTTCCCGGCATGGAAACATCACGGCTTTGTAATGTACCTTTCAAATCCAACATAATTGTTTTAAGCGTTTTTTCTATTGCGGTTGAATCTAAGCTTGCAAAGGTAGTATTAAGAGCTTCGCTTATAGCTTCTGCAGTTTTTTCTGCATCAACTACTAATATGCTCCAGTTTTGAGCCTCAAGCTTCCCTCTACCAGTAACCTTAACATCACCGCGATCTCTT
>VMHT01056848.1_pt1 | contig 11130 bp, 9 predicted proteins | sample 4693611 | NCBI WGS metagenome assembly VMHT01 (sample SAMN12280063, study PRJNA550983) | marine metagenome | isolation source: seawater sampled from same location over 5 years 0.02-0.2 micron viral filtrate | place: USA: collected off the coast of southern California halfway between the port... ... | reverse complement strand
TTTTCCCATTCATCTTGACTTATTCCTATTCGTGGTACATCACCCTTTCCTGCTTCGGAGTTTTTATGAAAAACAGACTTTTCTTTTTTTGGTTTATTTTTTTTCTTTTCACTCATATGTCCAAACGTGGAAAACTATTTGACTTTTTTTCTTCTTCTACTCCACTACCCTCTAACATACCTTCTGCAACTTTTCCACAATTACCACAACTATATACTTGAACAGGAATCAAAGCTTCTTGACCATTTGGTGACAATAAAGCTGATAATTTTTTTAATATAAATGATGTTATAAATAAATAGTTATTACAATCACTACATTTAATAGTATCTGCCTGTTTTAAATCAACTTGTACTTGTTGTTTCTGTTTAGGTAATCTTCCTTTTGGGTGCATACTCATTTTATAACTCCTAATATCTCTATTATCATAGCCATTACGTTTATTTCTTTATCAACTACTTGACTATCTGATAGTTCATATCTTGCAATAATTAAAATACATTCTGCTACATGACCTTTACCGTAACCATCTACTTCATCATATAACAAACGAAACAAATCAGCATAGTCTGTAATCTTATTATCTGCTAATAGTTGTCTTATTTCTTTAAACGCATTTTTTTTATCTTGTGTTTCTAAAATCTTTAATAACTTTAATTTATAATCATTCTGTATAATACTTGACGTATCTAATTTAAGTTTACCATTAACAACATTTCTTTGAGCTGAATTGATAACTCTACGAATATCAGGATAACCACTATCTACTAATATTTTTATATCCTCAAGCTCACTATTTACATTCTCATCAATTAAAATGTTATGTAGTTTCTGAGCAACTTCCTTTTTACTGGGTGGAATAATTTGAAATAACTGACACCTACTTTGAATTGGATCTATAATTCTCTCTACATAGTTACAAGTTAGGATAAACCTACAATGTTTAGAGAATGTTTCCATTAGATTCCGAAGAGCCGCTTGAGCATTTGGTGTAATATAATCACACTCATCAAGTATAATTATCTTTAAATCTTTAAAACCAATAGTTGAAGCAAAGTTCTTAACTTTAGTCCTAACTGTATCTACATTATTTTCATCACTAGCATTAATATAAAGATAATCACACTCTATATTCTTTATAAGTAGTTTAGCGAGAGTGGTCTTACCTGTACCAGCCCTTCCAAATAGAAGAAGATGTGGTAAGTCGCCACTCTCAAGGTAAATAGATACTTTACTTTTGAGATGGTCGTTCCCAATATAAGTATCCAATGAAGAAGGCCGATACTTTTCTACCCATAACGAATTACTTTTACTCATAAAACCCTTTATTATTAACTTCGTGTTTAATAACTTCCCCTTTATTTGATGTACCCTTTGGATAAGGTAACAAAGGATGTTTTAATATATTCATAAATAGTTTATTTTCTTTCTTATTACCAAGAAAATATAAATACCTGTGTTTTTCTGCTTCTTTCTTTAACCAAAATGTATGCCCAATTTGTTTTTTAAGATGTTTAACATTACTACTACCATATACTGAATAAACAGTTCTACTATGTATCCATTCTCCTTCTTCTTCCAATTTCAATGAAAATGTAGGAGCTAATTGTATATCTCCACATCCTTGATACAACCAATTAGTAGCTTGATAAATACCACCCGCATGATTTTGTTCTGGGTCTGCATATGATATCAATACTTTTGTATCTTTTGCATTTTTCTTTAACCACTTAAAAGAATTTGATATAGCATAAGATTCTATATTTTTTCCATAACCATCATGAATAAAAAGTCTTGTTAATTCTAAAATATTCTTAGTATCAAGTTCTAAATCTTCTTTAAAAATAGAACCAAGGACTCTTCTACCTATTGGAAATCCATATGTAATACAACCTACCAACTTTTCTTCAGGTTCATCGAAAAACTTATGTTCTTTTCCAGTTTGATAAAATATACCTAAAGCGTATCTACAAGAAGATAATTTATGTGAATAATGATTCTTTTCTATTATACTTTTTGCTAATGATTTAGGAATTATTCTTAAAAAAACTTTTGAAGTATCACAAATATTAATCGGTTTCACTTACTGCTACCAACCAATAAGTTGATGTAAAATCATCTACCTTAAAAGTAATCTTAGAAAGACCTTCACTACTAACTTCTAAAGTAGCACTTTCGCATTCTTTATTAGCAGTTAATACTTCTTTAAACATATTAGCATTAAAAGATACATTTTCAATATTACTAATCTTAGGTGTAGTAACTGGAATAGTTACTCTATTAGTATTAATTGAAGCATACCCAATAACAAGTTTTGTCCAAACACCATCTGTTATTACAGTAAAATTATCTGTTTCTGCCAAAGCATTTTTTCCAGCAATAAATTTATTAATAATCTGTGGTGTAACTTCAATACTTAATTCAAAATCAGGAATCGCTTTCATTTGAGGCGGTTCATTGATAATAGATGTATCACTTAACATATAATTAACTGATGAAGAAGAATCACTTACTTTTAATGCAATTGATTTATCTCCAGCCCTACTCAAAGATACATTAACATCTTCATCCATTACAGCTAGTAATTTAAGAAGTTGTTCTGTATTATAAATTCCAATATCAGAATTTTCAAAATCCCACTTATCCATTGTCAAATCACCTAACAAAGTTTTATCACCAGATATAAATCTAGCTGATAATTCCTGTAAATCTGATTTACTGTTTAATATTACCGAATTAACTACACCATTCAAGTAATATTTATTAATGAAACGAACTAGCTTTTGCTTATTCATTATAACTTTCTCCTATTATTTATAACCATATATACATATATATTAGTTTGTTTTCTCAAAATCAAAAAAATCTTTCTATTGTTTTAGTAGCATCTGTAGGTTCTTCCCAACCAAGTGCTTCATACAACATCATAATTTTTTTATGTAAAGCTTGTTTATATAATTTATCAGGATTTATATATTGCCTAATAAAATCTAATATTTGTGGTGGGTCTTCATGTCCCTTATATGCGATTGTTTCTATTCCTATAGGATTATTTTTTAAATACACCCACTTAATTTTTTCTCCATTATATATTGGTGAATATTTTTTTGTAACTTTAAAGTATTTCAACATATCATTATAAAATAACGAACTTTTAACATGAACAGGAGTTCCTAATTTATAAGTATGAAATATTCCACCTTCACTATCTCTATATTTTTTAATCCCCTTCACACTCGTTGGTATTGCAATTTTATTAAAATCCATAAGTTTCATACTATTTTTAAAATTTATAAGATATTTATCTAATTTCTGTTTTGGTACTTCCATTAAAATATCTTCTAATAACTTACTCAACAGTTCCCTCATCGCAATTGGAAAGCTTGAACGAACTGTATCTAATCCTTTTATCATCATTTTATTAACTTTTTTACCATTATCGTTAATAATTTTTAATCCATATCTTTTTTTAGTAACAAACAATCCACTTTTAGCAATAACCTCTTGTTTAATATCAAATCTATGTTTATCTAAATTACAAAACTTCTTAGCAAAATAATCATAACTCATATTCAAATAGTCTTGAACTTCATTCGCAATTTGTAAAATTGCTTTAGACATTTTATCTTCATTTCTAATATCTAAATCTGGATATCGTTTCGTTACCAATGGTAATGCTGAATAAAAAACAGAATCCGTATCAATATATATACAATGATTTTCAGTATTCCCAAGTTCTTTATTATAATAATTATTGGCAATTTTCTTTGTAAATTTAATTAATGACTGACCTGTATAAGTTACTGCTTCAGCATTATCTACATCATAAAATCTAAATACTGGTAATCCCAATACGCCGTATAAAGAATTCAATAGTACTTTTTGTAAATATTGCCTTCTATCGAAATAATCTGATTTTTCTTTATCACCTTCTTCGTGAAATTTCCTTGATAATTTACGATATTCAACTCTCTCATCGAACCATTTTCTTAAAAGAGCAGATAATAAACCATCTTTATCTGTACGATACATAACACCATTTGTCGCAACTCCAACATTCTTACTATCTAAAAAGTTTTTTAATTCTACTTCTGTAAATCTACCTAATAATTTTTCACCCTGAGTTATAGAATATGTTTTTTTATTACTCTTCTTTAAAAACTCTTCTGGGTTCCAACCTTCAATTTTACCAATCTTAGTTTCTGGAGAAATATTTAATGACATAATACTAGATGGATACATTGAAGTAATATCTAAATCATAAACCCAATTATGTTTACCTTTTATTGGTTCTTGTACATAAGCACCAACAAACTTTTTATCCCCTTTTTTAATTTTATTTTTAGGTTTATTTGGGGCAACAATATTGTTCTTTCTAAGATATACTAATATTGCTCCTTCAAGATACCGAGAACTCATAAACACATCTTCATATGGAACATGCCCTAAATGAGCCAACCCTCTAGCAATCTCAATAAAATTTAATTTATCATCAATTTTCTTAACAAGTTTCACATCTTGTAAATTATATTGTACAAACTTCTCTAAATCATTTTCATATAAATCATTTAATGTTCCTTCGTATTCGACTTTCTTTTCACCTACTTCATATTCACCTATAGCATCTAATCTGTATGATGGTCTTTGACTAAAAGTATATTTTTTATATAAAGCTAAATAGTCCAATACATTTACTCCCGCAATTTTATATCTATTATGAAAATCACTCCAATGAACTTGGCTTATAGGTGATAATAAATTAGCAACACTTTGACTTACAATTTGAGATGCCCTATTATACAAATAACTAATATCAAAAAATTCTATATTCCAACCTGTTAAAATTGTCGGTTGGATTTCCATATACTTTTTAAAGAATGCATTTAGTAAATCATATTCATCCTTAAAAGATACTATAATCTCTCCGTTTGCACTTTTAACATCTGTTTCTAATTTCGATAATGGATCTAATACATAACAATAATATTTATCTAAAATAGAATCATTAAATGCTATTGAAGTTATTTTATTATTCGCTCTTCTAACATCTGGAAATCCATCCGTAACTTCAACCTCAATATCAAAAATCATTGTACGATGGCCTTCTGATACTTCATCTGAATCCATATAATTATCTACTAATACTCTAATTTCAGGATTAACATCAGATTCGAATAACTCAGGTTGGTCTTTATCCCACTTATGTATCCTCTTTAGTTTATCACCATACAATGACACATAAGTACCAGCTCTATTTTTAACATAAGCATACTTTTTGTAACGAAAAGTTCTATATCCAAACTTATCATCCCAAATATGCATTTTGTTTACTCTTCTATCGTAGAAGATGTTTTGATACAAAATAACCTCAATTTTTTATTACTTCACCTGGAATTTCACAACTATCATTATTACAAAATTTATCTATTTCAGCTTCTTCATTTCTAATAACACCAAGAGTTAACCTACCAAGTTTATCAACTTCAGATTGATAAGTTTTTTCATCTATTGCTTCATAAGGCATTTGTTTATATGCTCCCATAGGATGTCTTGGTAATAATGATATACCTTTTAATCTATACTGAAAATACTTTAAGACGTGAGGTAATTCTTCTGCTTCTGTTTCTGGGTCAAAAGTCGCTGTACAACTAACTTGATTATCTGCCCAATGTCGTTGCATAAATGCTGCTAAACTGAATTGTTCCCATATAGATAACTCACTAGCAGTTCTTATACCCTCACCTACATCTACTGGTACTTCTACAACAACTGTACTATCCTCTGAACCAAAGGCTGGTTCTATTGTATAATTAGCCTTTTTTAATGGTTCTATTAACTCTGAATGTTTAGATATTCTAACTCTTCTTATGTAAAACCTACTTTCGGGGTAATGTAAACCTGGAGTAGCACCAGCTAATAATGAAACTGTACCACTCGGTTTAACTGATGTAGTTTTAATTGATTTTGGTATGGCGAACCAATCAGAATAAATACAATCCCAACTTTTAATTGCATCATATCCATCCTCTAACCATTTTTGAAATTCATGCAACCCGTGTTTAGTAATAAATTGTGCAACACCACTAACACTACAACCAATTCTACGGTTTCTTAACATAACTCTATTAGTATCACTCCAATGTGTTTTTCCAAGTGTTACCGTTTTCGCATACAGATAGGCATACTTTAATGTACGAGCATAATCCTCATATGAATCGTGATTGTTTGGAAATGTTTCTACTAAACAACATAGCTCATATGATTCAAGTGTTTGTTCAAGACAAGGATTACCACCAGCTGCTCTATGGTCTTTATCATCTTTACCATTTTTTAATCTACTGTAACCTCTCATATTTTCCAACCAAGCAAATCCAGGCTCTCCATTGTCTGTAATTCTTTTACATACTTCAGTATAATCCATACCAAGTTCTGCAAATATGCTATTATTTGAAGTCCATCCATACATTTCTCTATGTGGATTTACTTTATAATTTTTTAAATCTAAATATTCTTCGTTTGTTGAATCACCAAATACAATTTCTGCAGTTCTACGAACATTACCAGCCACTACACACTTTCCTATAAGATTCATAATATCAACGATTGTAGTTACTGTTATTGGTTCTCCACTATTATTGTCTAATACTTCTCTGATATCTTCGTGGATTTCTTTTAATGGTTCGTGTCCACTTGAAACTCCACCAAAACCTTTTATTGGTTCACCTGCGGGTCTAACTTGATTATAATCAAATACAATTAATGGAAGTCCGTGAAAATAACTTTCTAATAATAACCTAAGTGATTCTACCCAACCTTCCCGAGTATCAGGTATCATATAAATTTCTTCATTTCTATCTCTATTTATACCCTTTACTATAATCTCGCCAGCACCTTTGGTGTCGAAACCAACACCAACTCCTAACATACTCGCATCCATAAGGAAACAGAATGGTTTTGAATAATCTTCTTTAATTGTAGAAGTGGATACAAATGCACAGTTATTAAGTGCTGCATATAGATTTTTTTCTTCGGTGATTGGTGTTCCCATAGCCCATAGTCCACGACCAGGAGGTAGGAATTTCATATGAAAAATTCTATCATACATTTCTTGGGCTGACTTTTGTGCTTGCCAAGCATTCCAACCTAATTGATATGATTCAATATGATTTTTTTGCATAGAATAAGTTCCTTCAACAACTCTTTGAACTGTTTCCCACCAACGTTCATTTTTACCATCTTGTTTTATGCGAGAATATGTTCTCATATAAACTAATTCACCTAAACCATTAAAACCAAATGGGGGCCGTTTTCTTTTGTATTTATCTATAAACTTTTCCGATAACTTGAACTTTTCCATTCACAAATCTCCTATAATCTTTTATTCGTAACAACCATAAATATAATATATATTAAAGTTAATTTACTATTTATTCAAATCCTTCAACTTTTTTTTCCATATCTTTATATTTGTTCGCTAATTCTTTTCTTAAAAACTCCTGACTATTATCCATCTTACTTTGAGCCTCTTTTCCAAACCTACTACTACCTTCATATATTAAAACCTGCCCAATATTAGTATTTATTTTAGATGGATAAGTAACACCATCAATACCAAATCTATTTTTTATAACGTGAAACCGACCTGTATTAGCTATCTTATCTTCTACTTTTCTACTCATACTCATAACAAAATCAGCAGTCATAACTTTTGAATAATCTTCAGCAACTTTATCTGCTCCAATAATTTCTTCTTCTAACGCTGAACGATTTGCTTGTGATGCAGTCCATATAGGAACTTCTACTTCACCCGCAAGTCCTCTCAAATCTTCATATATACCACCTATCGCATGTCGTTTTTCTCTAAAGTTTCCTGTGGGCATTAGTATATCAGCATAGTCAACTATTACCATATCTGGTTTTTCACCACTTATTTCAATTTGTTTTAAATGAGAACTCAATGTTTGTACACTAGCTCCTTTAGTTGGAAAATACTTAATTAGTAATTTACCAGGTAATTTTGATATTTTAGACTCTACATCTTCTTTATAGTATTTTATATTTGATGTTGTAACTCCTGTAAATATAGAATCATATCTTAAACCAACATAATTTTCATTTAACTCTAAAGTGTAATGAACTATAGTTTTACCTTCTTTTAAAGCACTAGCACCTATCGCTTGTAATGTCCACGATTTACCAATGCCAGCTGGAGCAACAATCACTCCAAGTTCACCAGCTCCTAAACCACCATCTATTATATCATTAACTACATCCCAAGGTGTTTTAACGGTTACTCTGGCAGATTCTGCAAGTCGTGTTTCTAATGATACGATATAATCGTGTCCTAAATCTCTTGTAGTACCAGCTTTCATAGCCTCATCTATAATAGATTTTATACCATCATAATCTTTGTTTTCTAATAAATCAACTGACTCAAGTATAGCACCTTTTAATGTTTGGTTTTTACAAAAGTCAAGTGTTTCTGATTGTACAAATTCTAAATCTGTAGCTTCTATATTTTTCCAAACTTCTCTTAATTTATCTATCACTCCAGATTTAAGTACAGCATTATCTATTTCTTCTATCTTATATTTTATAACTTCAAGTGTAGGTTGTTTTTTATATTCATAATAATAATCTTTAATACAATTAACTAACCACTTATTAGAATCTGAATCAAACATAGATGGATCCAGTATATCACTAATAGTTTGAATAAACTTTTTAGTACTCAATAGTGATGCAATAATTTTTGATTGAAATGATATTCCAAATTGTGTTAATGTTTCACTCATCTTTTAATCTTTTAATTTGCTTTTGTATTTTTTTATTAAAGTAGTACACATAAATATGTTTAAATTTCGTGTTCTTCCAATATATATTTTCATCCCCCGCATCATATCTTCTTTTTAATTCTCTCCCATATGGTCTATCTGATTGATTCAATGATCTACTATGATATTCTTTACCATCAACTATTAATTTTTTGCTGGGTGAGGTAGTACCACGATATTCAAAATTAGTAGCCTTATAAATTATACCACTATGTCCATATTCTTCATCAGCAAATGATACTATAACTTCTATATCTGTATTCTGTTTCAACCATTTAAAAGTTTGTCCTATAAAATAACTTTCTGTATTTGTTGGCGTATCATCAATACACACTAACCTTCTTAATTCAAAACATTTCGTAGGATTGATTGGATTATATTTTTTAGCTGTAGATGGCATTGATGGCATAGCATATAACATAGCACCTATCATTTCTGGTAAACCAAACTTACCATCTCTAAATAAGCCAAAGTGATAATAAGATTGAACGCCATTTATATTGTGAGAATAGTGGTGTTTTTCTATAAAACCTACCACTGCATTTCTCTGTACAAGTTCTACTGTAAAATCAGTTACTTTCATGAGATTTCTCAGCATAATGATTTAACTGGTTAAAATTAGTAGCTAACCAACTGGTAATATTCGGTAACGCTGTAAATAACTTATCTTCCAAAAACATTTTTTCAAATTTAAACTTAATTAACCTATTGATTGGTTCTCTGATTTTTTCTATTATTTTTGTTTTTGTAGAAGCTGAAATATCTACATTTGATAATTGCATTAATTTGTAATTTAATTCTATAACATCTTTTGATTCTGGTAATTCTGTAATAACTTCATCCATCTCAACAATACGATTTTCACTCAAAAACGGCAATTTCTTTTGTATAGTTTTTAATCCTAATCCTTTTACACCAGGAATGTTATCTGACTTATCTCCATCTAATACTCTATACCAAATAAGGTTATGTGATGAAATACCATACTCATTTAACACAGCATCTTCATCATACATCTTCTTCTTAGTTGGACTCCATACCTTTATTCTACTGTTTGCCAATTGCAAAAAATCTTTATCAGTAGACATAACTGTAACTTCTGATTCAGTAAGAACTTGTCTACAAATATAACCAATCGTATCATCTGCTTCAATGTTATCATAAGCTAAAACAGTTACAGGAAGGGCTTCTAAATATTCAACCACTCTCTGTAACTGCATAATCATATTTTGTTTCTCATCTTCTTGGGATGCGAAATCATATGCTCGATTTACTCTATATTTTGTTTTTCTTTTCTGTTTATATTCAGGATATATTTTGCGACGGCGAGTAGACCCACCTTTACCATCAAATACTATGATGGTGCGAGTAGGTCTAATCATATTTATGGTATAACCAATACTTCTTAGAAAACCAACTATTCCACCAACGTGAATTCCATCAGGATTGGTAGTTGGTATAACACTAAATACTCTGATAAAAGTATTTAAGCCATCTATTAAAAGTACCTTATCATTCGGTTTTCCGCCGTCTAATGAGCCACCCTTTTTCTTTATCTCTTCGAATATAGAAATATATTTTTCATTATTCACTTACTACTTCTTCCACAACTACATCATCAATGCCAAAGTTTTTTTCATATTTTAATATTACTTTACCACATATTAAATTATAGCAATGCTCTTTAAACTTTTCATCTTTCAGTTGTTCACTCCAATCTTTAGATTGAAATTTAAGTTCTTCACCCTTGTGATTTAACATAGTATACCAAGCACCTCCTTGTTTAACAAGTTTGTGATCCTTTAATACAGTTAACCAACTACCTTCATTATCAATACCTGTTTCAAAATAAAGATTAAAATCAGCATGCCTCATTGGTGGTCCAAGTCTATTTTTAATAACTTGTGCTCTCATTTTTATACCAATAGTATTCTTTTTAGTATCTTTAATTTGACCTGTATTTTTTAATCTGATGCGGGTTGATGCGTGAAATGGTAATGCTTTTCCACCACTTGTAGTCCAAGGGTCTCCAAACATTACTCCAAGTTTTTGACGAAGCTGGTTGGTAAACACTAAAGCTACTTTTTGACGACCTATCATTTGTGTAATCTTTCTCATAGCTTTTGATATAATAATCGCTTTAGCGGTTGCCCAACCATCTTTGTCAAAATCTGCCTCTAACTCTACTTTCGTAGTAGCAGCGGCAAGTGAATCTACAAGAATGGTTACTAACCTATCTTTATCTGATTCACGAACTTTAGATACAATTTCTTCAACAGCCTGAAATATATCTTCA
>VMHT01186026.1_pt1 | contig 11132 bp, 14 predicted proteins | sample 4693611 | NCBI WGS metagenome assembly VMHT01 (sample SAMN12280063, study PRJNA550983) | marine metagenome | isolation source: seawater sampled from same location over 5 years 0.02-0.2 micron viral filtrate | place: USA: collected off the coast of southern California halfway between the port... ... | reverse complement strand
GCTGGTTGGCAATGTAATCAGCAATCTTGTTGCCGATAGCAGCCATTGGGTCAGAACCTGCAGCCAAAGCAGCAAGATCGCGAGACTCAAAAGCACGACCACGATGCAGAACAGCAGCAACCTGCTTGTCTGCTGTGATCTTGCCAGGAGTCAGTGAAGAGCTATCCGTCAGACGCTCAAAGTCGCCTGAAAGATTTGCGGAGTAAAATGGCACTTGAATAAAATCTCCACCATTCTCTGCTGCATTTAGCTCAGCCATTGGCTGCACCACACCGCTTGCCAAGAAGGCATCACGCAGAGTGGTTTGCTCAATGACGTAAGGCGTAAATACCTCAGGAATGATGATGTCGCTCCTAAGAGTCGCCATCTGTCAAAAAAAGAGAATGTTTACGGTGTGGGCGTAACCCAAACGGCTCTGCGTAGCTTTGCCTTATCCCGCATACTAACGGTTCGCGGCAGTTTTCAACCTCTCATACATGTCGCGATCTGTCCGAAACAGTCTTGATTGTTCTGTCAGGTTGTAAGTCTCTTTGGAAAACGGGTTTTTTGTGCCTGCAGGAATGTCTCCCGCATAGCTGCGACCAGCAGGTGCACCGCTGCCTTGTGGCTTTGGTGCTTTCTGCATGTAGCTAGGCAATGACTTAGCCCATTCACCAATCGGCTTGCGCTCATAACCGTTAACAACAACGACAGTGCCATCAGCGTCGCGTTCAATTTGATCTGGCTTAAGCAGGTCAGCTTTGAAAACGATGCTTGGATCATGGACCACATCAGCTAACGCAGTGTTTGCAGGTGCAATTAACTCAAGTTCGCGTACCCGAGCCTCTAGCTCTGTAATGCGCTTGTCCTTTTCCTGTGTCGCCTCACGGAACTGCTGCTCCAGAGCCTGTCTTGCCTCGGTGTACTTGCCCTGTTTCTCCAGGTCTGTTTGTTCCGCCTTAGCTTTGAAGTCCAGTAGCTCCTGAATGTCAACGCCATCAGGAATGGTTTTTGTTTGCTTGAGCTTGCCGATCAATTCAAAGTTTTTCTTTTCTAATGCTTGAATGCTGCCTTTCAGCGCATCAAGTTCAGAATTGTTTGAAGCTTCTGGAGACGTAGTCTCTTGAATTTGCTCTTCAGCCATGAATAACCCGTAGGGCTAATTGCAAACTCAGTGTAACTGCTTCAAGACCACTTTACTCGATTCGCCCAATATGCGGCAGATGTTTTGCCCTTTGCGATATTTTTAGCATGGCGAGCTTTAAATGACTTGCGTTTACTTTTGTCCGCAGTGCTCTCACCTTTGCGCGGAGGTTTCGTTTTAGCGCCCTGTGCACCAAACCGAATGAGCCTTGGTTTGCCGTCTTCTTTAATGACGACAGCGTGGCTTTTACCGCTTGAATGGTTTGACGTACGTATCGGCTTGTTAAAGCCTTGAAACGTATGGCCGCCACGCTTGATCGTCACTTTTTCTTGCCCTTGGGAGCAGCACGAAGTTGCGAACGGGTTTTCAAAACTGGGTTACCAGTGCTCTCTGATTTGATTGCAATGACTGGATCAGCTTTTGTGCCACGTCGCGTGATTGTGCCGCCTGATGGTCCTTTGACAGTAAAAGCGCCTTCTCCCTTAAGAGCAGTTACTTTTCCGTAGGTGCGCACGCCGTCATACACCCAGCTAACGCGAGAACCTTTCCTCATTTTTTCTTGCCTCCTTTCTTTTTCTTTTTAGGTGGACGACCAACTTTTGAACCGTAAGTTCCAGTGCCTTTAGGCATCAGGCGTCTCCTTTTGCTTCTGTTTTAGCAGCCTTGCCCTTTGCAGCAGGTTTACGCGGAGGGCAAGACGGTGCTGCCTCTTCCTGTTGCACCTTGAACTTGTACTTAGCTGGGAGAGCCATAACGACGGCGAAGCTGCTCCAAGGTTAGCTCTGATCCGTCCTCTCTAACAAATTTGCGGATAGCGTCTGTTGGACCGTACTTTTTGACAAGCCGGTTGAAGTACGGCACCTTCTCAGGACCAAGGACGTCTTTCTGCGTCTTAGAAGGCTGTAAAGCAAGCCATTCCCCATACGTTTGACCGTCAGGCACGGTGCCTTTTGCGCTTGACCGCAAAGGACCCAGTGTTGTGTTTGGTCGTCTCAACCTATTACTGGTAGGTCGCGGAATCCCTAGGCGCTCATAATCAATTAAGGGAACAGTTGTAGATCTACAATTAAAATGCTGAGGTGGAACTGGACCTTTCCCATAATCAAACTCTTGGCCATCTAAAGCGCGACAGATAGGTGATGTTCTACTGTCTAAAGTTGCTATATATCGATACCGACTGGTAACGCTTTGGTTTGCTTCATAGGTCTGCTGACTTGAAGTGTTTGCAACTTGATTCACACTTGTGCGCACTAAAGCCATCACCTGATGGTTTGCAACAGCCGTTACCTCTCCCCCTGCTTGTGCAATTTGCCGTGCGCTTCCAGGTTGCCCAAAACGTAAGCGACCTTTCAAGCGCCTTGCCAGCTTGTCTGTTGACTCACCAGTCAGCAAACCATTTCGCACTGTCTTGGCAAAAAGATCAGCCTGCGATTCAGCAAGACCACGAAACGACTTTTCCAAAACCTTGCCATTTGGCAAAGTGATCGTCGTACCTTGAGCAGCTGTCAGTTGAAACGTTGCAGGCGCTCCAGTCACAGCAGCCTGTAAGTCATCGCTTAATGAAACAACATTAATCGCTGTTGGATCAACTGTTGCAACAGACTGAGCAAACTGTGGGCTGATTTGAATGCTACGAATCTGGTCACGCAGCTCCAGCGGCAATGCCTTACGCAGCTGCTCCTCAACAAACTCAGACTGCAAAACAGCCAAACCCTGCAACTCCTCAACAGCAAATGCAGTGCTGGCTCCAGCCCAGCCATCTAACGATTCTTTTAGTTGAGCCAGAATCACACGCAGCCTTGCTGCCTTCGCTGGTGCTGACAACTCATCAATGCCACGCAAACGATCAACAGCTTCCAAGATTAAATCGTTGTAAGTAACAGCAATGCGCTTCGCAACGCTATTACTAAAACGGTTTAAATCAACCGCATTTCGATACAGCGCAGCCGGTGTTGTCATGTTGGCTCAAGACCTAGTTCTTCAGCTGGTGCAATACACAAAGTTGAGACGTCTGCCCCATCACGCAACGCAGTGCCAACAGCAACAGTTAGCTGCTCAATGACGTTCACATCGTAGTTGTGAAAAGCCATCTCCGTAACTCCGCAGAGTTTGCCATCACAAAACCAAGTGAATCTGACAACCGCAAAATAACGGCTATTCAGCTCATCTTGAGCAAAATATAGAACCTGCTTGCGTGGTGGTTTTGGTTTCTGCAACTTGTCCAGCCAACTCATTATTCAGCACCCTCGACTTCCTCCGCTTCTGGCATCGTGCTTTCTTCTGCTGGTTTTGGTGTTGGCTCTGGCGTGTTCATCTCTATCAACCCACCGTTTTGCGTAGCTTCCAGCTCGTTCTCAACGTCAAAGTCATCGCCAAGCACTTCGCCAGCTTCTAGCTGCAACAGCAAAGTTTCCTGTGTAATTGTGCCAGCGGTGTAAAGCTGCAACAACGCTTGAATCTCCAAAGGCTCAAGCCTTGTGCCCATGAAATCACGATTGACCAAGCTGCTGCCAGCGTTTGGCTCTTGCATATATTCGGCATGAAAACGCAAGCAATTGTCGATCATGTCTTGCATCTGCTGCGCCACAACCATCATCGTGCTATCACCCTGGCTGCGATCAATGCGCTTGGCTTCTGCAGTTTCACCAACCAGCTTGGAACCAAGCACAGCAGCCAAACCTAGTTCGTTGATCTGTGATGCAATTTGCTCAAGCCTGCGAAACTGCGCGTCATAGCTGTTGCCTGCAGGTTCAATATATTTTGCATCACTTTCTGAAGGAAGGCTTATTGCTTCTCCTGGACCTGCACTGATTTCTTCTGCGCTTTGCGGAAAACCAAAGATTGCCAGCATCGGAACAGCACTGATATGCAACTGATTACTTAAGTCAGACTGCACCTGATAATGCTGCAGATTCAACTCAGCAATATCAGCAAGAGGTGGAATTGACTCCAGCACTCCCATACGGTTTGAATAAGCAACGCTGAAAGGAATTTCACTCAGGCTTGTACGGCCTTCATCAACAACCTTGAAGTCACCTTGTTGATCTTTTTGATGAATTTCAAAAGCGCCAGGGGTTAGAACTCTGACTTGCTCAACTTGCTTTTCACCATACAAGCCATCTGGTACAACAATCTTTTCCTGCAGCCTAAGTTGCGTTAGCTGTTGCTTGCCGTCTTTTAATTCTGTGCGCCAACCTAAAATATCTCTTGGCGTATAACTTACATAGTAAGGTCTACCATTTTCGCCAGAAGCCGGAGCATCTACAAGAACGCCAACATGCCCATATCGGATGCAAATCTTGCTTGTCTGGAATAACCAGCTCTGCAGATCATTTCCCTGCAAATCAACGTCAAACAGCTGCTCACGGATTACGTCTGAAACATCGTCAAGGCGCACAGGCTTGCGCGTCAGCATCCCTGCCAACATGCGTTCCAATCTGACGTAATACGGTGCAAGCACTGATCGTTGCAACCTGTTGTCGTAAGCCTCGTCGAGTTCTCTTGGTTCTTGCGGCAAAAACTTGCGGTGGCCTTTTCTGATCTTGTACGTTCCGCCAAGCAGCGTTTCGATCAAACCCCAGTGGGGTTCCATGTTTACGAAAGAGGTGTTCGGATCGTTCACCTGAGTGACGTTGCCAATACGTTGCCGCCCAGAGAAACCCGAATACACAGCTAAACCCGCCTAGTGCTTGCAGTTTAGTAAAGCCTAATGCCAGTGCCTCTTCCAGCACGCGCATTCAGCATTGAGAAATCTCTATAGATCAGATAACCAAGCGCATCGTTCATGTGGTCGTAGCCAGCATCTTTATCGGGGCCGCCTGACTCTGTATATGACTGCAGCTCTAAACATTCGATTGTCCGCTTGCAGTTGGCCGATACTTGCAGCCTTACCTCTCCTTTCCCGTTTTCCAACAAAGCCTGAACAGAAGCCACCCGATCACGTACGGGAGGGTTTGCTTTTGGTGACTGATTGCTGAACCCATACGATTCCAATATTTGAATATCCGTGCGAGAGGCATTAGTTGACCGGTTGCCACCACTGGCGTCAGGGTAAATGTAGACCTTGCGTCCCTCAGCACGTTGCTGGATCTGTTGTGCCATGGCGTCGGTATCATGTGCGCCACTGATCTCATCGATTAGGAGAAGTTTGTTCCCAAGACGAACACCAATGACAGCTGACATGTTGCCGATATTGAAATCAACGCCGATTCTCAAAGGTTCGTCGCTGACATCTGGAATATCGGTTGTTACGTGCTTTGCTCTGTCAAACCGGTCATAAACCTGGCCGGTTGTCAAATTGGTGAACTCTCCAAGCAAATACGCCTTTAAAAGGCTGGGATCGTAATTTGCTTCGAGTCGCTCGATAAAGTCTTGGGGCAGATGTGGGTTGTCTGCCGAGCGCATCTTAATCAGCTTTCTGTCTTTGCGCTGCTGTGCCTGCTCTGTACCGAACGTGTTCCACATCCAACGAAAACCTTCTGGCGTTGATGCAGCACCAAACTGACGAACATTGCCAGAACGCAAACGGCCAAGAATCTTGGGAAATGCCTTTTCAGCGATTGAAGGCGTCACCGTGTCAATCTCGTCAGCCAATACCCAAGCAAGGTTTAAGCCGATAATCCTTGACCAGTTCTCAAACGATCGGCACAAAATCTTTGTATCACCGCCAGGAAGGTGCAAGACATATTCCGCAAGCGGAGATGCTCTGAAACTGTATGGAATGTCGTACTGCTCTAAAAACGCTTCAAAGTCATTTTGCCAAATATCACGGATCAGGGGGCCTGTTGGCTCCATCACGCAACCGACAAAACCTTGGTTAGCGATTGACAGCGCAAGAGTTTTGGCGCACAGAGCACGAGTCTTCCCTGCACCATAACCAGCAGACAAACCAATGATCTGTGTGGATTGATCGTCAACAAAAGCCCGCTGCCCTGGATGCAAATCAGCTTTGACTCGATCAATTAACAGTGACGCATCAATGGCCGTGTGATTCTCGCCAATTCTTTTGAGGATTGAACCTTCTTCAATGTGGGCCAGAATGCTCACTGCAAAATCTGCGTAATCTGTGCAGCTGTCTTAATACAGCCCAAAGCAGCACCAAGGTTGTTTTGTTTTCTGGCCTCTTTTTGAAGCGTGGCAAGCTGGGCCAAAATCTCTGCGGTAAAAGTCAGGCGATCCGTTTCCCAGTCAGCACGCAAGATGTCCCTAGCACGGGCGATGTAAGTGTCAGCAGTGCGATCTGACGCCTCCCACTCTTTTGCTGCGTACTGAAGGATCTCAGAGCGCACAGCACCGTTTGCCAAAAGGCGAGCAACACGGTTGATACGCATGTCCATTTCGATTTTGGTGGACTTTTTTCCCATCAGTCCGTCAGCTCATTTTGAACAAAGTGTGACGCAGCAGGATCACAGACGGCGGTATTGCCTGTGAAGTCCTCCCAACGTTTGACGATGACATCGCAAAAGGCGGGATCTAGCTCCATCAGGCGTGCATGGCGATGATCTTGCTCGCAAGCAATAAGCGTTGCGCCTGATCCACCAAACAAATCAAGGATTATTTGGCCAGCCTTACTGCTGTTGCGGAGAGCACGTCTAGGCAGCTCAACAGGCTTTTGAGTGGGGTGAAATTTGTTCTTTGAGTCCTTCTGAAGTTCCCAAACGGTCTTTTCGTCACTTGGACCAAACCATTGTGGGGAGCAACCTGATTTAAAAGCGTAAATACAGGGTTCGCAGTTTGGGATGTATTGAGCCATGAAGGCACCTAATCCAGAGCGGACCTTGTACCACTGAATAACAGCCCTCAAATCAAGTGGCAGATTTGAGAAAGATGCAAATGTCTCAACGCTTTTGCCACTCGCGAACCAAATGTAAAAAGCTGAATGATCAGCAGTGACAGGAAGTGCCGAAGCAAGTGCATCAGCAAACAAATTTGTCAGATCTGCTCCCTGCAGCGCATCGTTTTTGATTTGATCGCGTTTCTTCTGATTATGCCCACCTTCGTAGCTAACGCCGTAAGGCGGGTCAGTAAAGACCATGTCAGCCTTCTTGCCATCCATCAAGCGTTCAACGTGCTGCGGGTTGGTGGAGTCACCGCAAAGCAAGCGATGGTTGCCAAGAATCCATAAATCCCCTGGTTTTGTTATGGGATCTTCTGGTGCTTCTGGTACGTCGTCAGGATCTGTGTTGCCTTCTTCAGGATCAAGCTCCGTGACGTTGAGAATTTCGTTCAGGTCGTCCTGATCAAACCAAGGGCTGATGTCATGTTCTTCTGAAAGCCGATGCAGCATCTCCTGATCCCATTCGCTGAGATCAGCCGTGCGGTTGTCTGCGAGAGCTAAACCAACCTTGTCTTCTTCTGAAAGGCCAGTGCGACGAACAGCAATAACTTCATCTCCTTCTGACTCGATTATGCGTACACGACGAATGCCTGCTGCTTTAGCGCCATCGATGGTTCCATTTCCAGCAAGTATGCGGTTTTCTTCATCAATGACAATTGACCTTGCTGCACCATATCGTTGCAGCGATTCTTTAATCAAGTCAGAAGATCGATCAGTACGACGTCGAGCATTTTTGTGATCTGACTTTAGATCTGATATTGATGCCAACGTCATCAAAACAAAGTTGAGCAAAGTTTAGCTCAACATTTGACGATGATGAGCTTTTTGCCAATAGGAGCGGAGTTGACGGATTTTGTGTTCAGTCGAGCGCGTCGAGCTGACAACACCTCTGAAGTTGCCGACTGTGACTTGAACTGCTGCGCCACCTGGGAGGGTGCGGATTTTGGCTACGGGCGTAGGCGAGCCAGTATTGGCGTTCATAGCGACGAAAAATTTTTAGCTCATTTTGGCGCTGTTTTGCGCGAAGGGAGTCTTGTTTAGCCATTAGTAAGAAGCCCTGCCAGGGTTAGTGGCAGGGCAGAGAGGTTTTACTTGGTTAGGTAATCGTGGATTTCTTTACCAGTCCAGCCTTTCCCAGATTTAGGAAGACATCCGATTGCGTACGTAAGCAAAAGGTGGCCTGCGTGCTTGATTGACAAGTGATCAGCAAGAGCCTCAAGAACTTGAATTTGCTGCGGATCGTTTAAGTAAGTGTCAATTCTGCGAAAAGTTGAGTCAGGAACGATTTCTAATTTTGGCGTTGGAAGCTCCGCCTGAATAGCGTGTTCCTTTTCCCGAAAGCCTTCTGCAACCCCTTGAAACAAGGGCTGGAAAGCATTTGGAGACGCATCACAAAGTAACTTACCAGATTCTTTGCTACGATGAATGTTCGTAACGTAAACAACATCATCGTCCTTTAAATTCTTAATCCAGTATTGAGCTGGATTAAGATTGCAGATAGCAGTTTCACCATAGTTTTCATGTTCTTCGCCAACAAGAACAATGCAAAAATGTGGTTTCTCATTCCCTGGCCTTATCCAAGTGCAGGGAATTGGTTTATGCGAAAAAACAGCAGAAGCCATTGTTTGCCTTTAGGTAGTGGTGGGTGGAGGTAGTGGACTGGTGGAGGTAGTTGTGTCGGGGGATAGATCAGCACCTCAAAGCTGCCTTGCCTTCCCTTTCGGTATTTTATAGCTTTCAGCCTGCTTGGGGGAAAAGTCAGGCATCAGGCTCCCCGACGTGTAATTAGTTAATCAAACTTCTTCTACGGTGTAGGAATAACCGCAATCTTTTGCATCTTGCTTCAAGAGGTCAAGCTCATGCTCGTCATAAGCCCACTCAGTCCATTCACGCTTGCCGTTTAGTGATGCTTCGACGTAGTAGCGGGTAGAAGGTTCTGAGTGTTGAAGCTTGAGGAGGTTGTCGGCTTCTAGCTTGTCTTGAAAGCGTTCAAAGGACTCGAAGAGGTTGAGGCTTTGATTGGGAAAGTCCATAGTTTTGAGGAGTAATAAAAAGCCCTGTCTCCAGGGCCGCAAGTGTTATCAGCAGAACAAGCCAGCCAATTTAATTTGCTCGTTGGCGGCTTGCAGTTCCTGAACCTTTTCGGCGTCACCAAGCGCGTTGCGCTTGGTAAAGGTGTCAATCATTTGCTGGTTTTGCTTGATGACGAAGGCGATTTCGGAAGCGGTCATTTGTTTGAGGTGTTGCGGGTCTCCCCTTGACTTCTCTAATATATACCAATGGCATACCAAAAGCAAGGGGCTGTGCCAGTTCGCTAATTGACACAAAATCAGAAGTCAAACGGGTCATATATATCCGTTGGCTCAGGTGCTGCCTTGAACGGGCTGGATTGACAAAGGCGCACATCCAAATCCCATCGCAGTGATCCAACAGTGATGTTGGCATTGCCCAGTTTTGCTGCCTTGACGCTGTCGGCATTGCTTGCGTCAACAACAACCCAGCCATTGCTCCAGTCACCGTTTCGATGCAGCTCAACAGGTGTTCCAGGAGAGGGTGTCAAACCCCCTTGAACAGAGCCTCCCCCGTCAGTACGTGGCGAACCTGTCAAAGGTGGCAAACTACTTCTCTCCGTATGTACGCGCGAGGTTTGGGACGTTTGAGACGTTTGCCACGCCTCTAGGGAGGATCCTCTAGCTGGCCTATACAGCGGTGATGGACGACCACCTGTTGGTCCTGTTTCCGTCATGCCTGCTTCTTCGATCAAACCCTTGCGAACCAATCCACGAAGGCAGCGGCTTGTTTTGTTGCGTTCAAGGTTGAAATGCGATGCAAGCTCAGTACCGGCGACTGTGAACTCACCAAGCACCCAGCGTTCTTTGATGTAGTCAAAGACATCTGCTTGACGCCCTTGCAGCTCGTCTGCTGCCTCTTGCATGGCTTCTGCAGCCATCACGGACTCACCATCTCCATGCAGCAACCAACCATCGTCCTGCAATTCGATAAGCAGCGTTGTCCCCTTGGCTCTGCCTTGCGTTTTCAAGACCACGCGATAATCATTCTGCGTCTGGCCCTCTGCAGGCTGCTTAAACCAGTTCATGAGGATTGTGAGACTGGCTGCTGCAGGCAAAGCGTTGCTGCCTCTGCTGGCATTGGTTGCGTTACCACCGCTCACACTTTTGTTGGTGTGGTGGATCATCGCCAGCGTTGCTTTGTAAGGCGCTACAGCCTCTGCTAGCTGCCTTGCAGGACCATCAAAGCTGCTGGCTGCTTCCTCAAGCCCTAGAGGCGCACAGCAGGCGTGATACGAGTCAAGCAGGAATAAAGCGCCAGGATTTGCCTCTGCTATCTCGCCAAGATGAGCAATCCCCCCTTCTGTGAGATGCAGAGGTGCTCCTGTGTGCCAAAGCATCTCAACAGGACCAGACATGTTGCCTTCGCGATCAACTAAACCCTCGCGCTTGAACAACGTGTGCCAGTCGCTTTCGGGCTGGTCAGTACCGACAATAAAAACCTTGGGACATACACCATGCAATGGCTGACCTAAATAAGAATCTTCACCGTGAAACCATGCGCTGATCATTCCTACCATCAGTGCAGACTTACCCACTTTTGGTGGCGCTACAAGCAGGTTGAATGTGCCTGCCATGATGACACCTTCCCAAGCCCAAGGCGTAGGTGTTGTGTCCATTTTCTCGCCACGCATTCGCGGCAAACAGACACCTGAAACTGCACCTTGCGCCCGCAGTAATAATATCGCTGCTGTTTTTTCCGTAATAGGAAACCCAACTTCATCGGCATATAGCCGCAAAAGTTGACAACGACGCAAAGCATCTTCCTCATTAGAGAGGACGATGCTTGCGTGATGATCGAGCCTGGTTAAAAGTTCCTTGTGATCTTTCAGGCTTTCGGGAATTATCCCGGAGCTGCTTAATTCTGTTGGTGTAGTGTCCATCCTTGGCTTTGCTTGGCGAATAAAAGTCGGCGTTTGTGTAGACACCAAGCCGTTCAAGTTCTTGAAAAGCAATTAGCTCATCGCTTGATTTGAAGGGGTGTTCTTTGTCCCAGGCATCCAGAGCGCGATTTGACCGCTCCGTTTGTGCTTTGCTGTAATAGCCGACCAACGCTAGATCGTCGTCATATTCAGCAGGAAGACAGTATGGAATCCACTGCAGC
>VMHT01181407.1_pt1 | contig 11135 bp, 20 predicted proteins | sample 4693611 | NCBI WGS metagenome assembly VMHT01 (sample SAMN12280063, study PRJNA550983) | marine metagenome | isolation source: seawater sampled from same location over 5 years 0.02-0.2 micron viral filtrate | place: USA: collected off the coast of southern California halfway between the port... ... | reverse complement strand
GTTAGTAGCAGATGTTCCGTTGTCTGTATGGAATTGAATACCATAAATAATAACGTGTTCTGAACTTGGTTGGACATAACTACCCTCTAAATTGGTAACAGATTGATTGTAACTGCCGGTAAATAAACTAATTTCGGTTAAACCGTCGCAATTTTTAGCGTCATATATTGGTCTGTCCGCAATAGTTTTAGATTGTTGAACTACATTGTTAGACGCTCTAAAATAATTTCTAATTTGGTCTTCAAACAAGCCGGGATTGGCTAGTCTGCTTGATACTTGTGGTGTTAAAAAACTCATTCTCTTTTTTTTTTAATTACATTAATATATCGTCAGTCATATCGTTTAAAACGACGCTGCCGTCCATCATATCGCCAACCGCTGCCGGTGCTTGTGCGCCGCCTAAATTAACTGTGTTTGGCATATTGCCCGGCTCTATATAGTTAAGTCTGCTAAAACCCTCCATTTGCTCGCCTAAGTCTTCGCCAATGTCTGTTCCGGTTGCTCCTAACATACCATAACCGACCGGCTTATATTTGTCGTCGGCAAAGTAAATAATTGCTGCACCTAATAAAGCGGGTACATAAGGTAGCATTTGTTCGCCCGTACCTTCTTTAAAAAAGTCTACTTTATCCTCTAATTGGTCGACTGCTACGCCGGCTACTACTCCGCCAGCTAATGCGCCTACTACGGCTGTAATGTCAAATTGTTTAGCGTATTTGCTTGTTCTTGCTGCCATTTTTTTTTATTTTAAATTTATCTTCTTTTACGTTTTTTTGGAAATACTATTTCTTTAACCGCTCCGCCGGTTGCTGCGTCTACTATTAGAATACCGCCTAGTGCTGCCGCTACATAACTAAAAGGAGCGTTTCTCCTAAACCACCTTTTAATTTTACGTCCGGTCTTTCCTTGCATATCGTGACCATTTAGTTGATAGTCTAACCTAGAAAAACCGCCGTTCATTGTTGGGGGTGTAACCACGCGGCTAAAACCTATTTGGCTGCTACTTGCTTCATTTAACTGCATATAACTAATTTTAATTTTTTACTAATATACTATTTTTATTTTAATGTTTAAACGACTAGTCAAAAGATCACTTACGTTTTTTTCTTTTTCCTTTTTTTCCTTTGCCGCTTAACGCTAAATATCCTACGACCGCTGCACCAATTGCAATTGGCACAATTGGCAGACTACTTTCGTCTTCTATCGGCTCGCCGTCGCCACTTCTTAAACTACTCTCCGGGTCGTCTTGTCCTAGTGGAAAATCAAAACCGGTTGCGTCTTCAAAAGATTCTGCAAACCCAGCGCCCGCGCCGCCCTCGCTAAAAAAACCGCCGCCGTCGTCGCCGCCGCCAAATATCTCGCCAGCTGTTTCGGTTATGTTACCAAAAACATCACGAAGAACGCCGCCGTCTCCACGTCTTTCGTTACGTCTTAACTGTCTTTGTTCTTGTCTTAGTCTTTTGGCTTCTTGTCTTGATTCTTGACGCTCTAGTCTTCTCGCTGCTCTTGCGTCTTGTCTTTCCGCTTTTTTGTCTTGTCTTCCTTGCTGTCTTTCTTCTCGTCTTGTTCTTCTTTCGTCTCGTCTTTCCGCCCGTCTTTCTCCGCCGGTCATATCTTTACGCCTTGCCCGTCTTTCAAGTCTGTTTTGCTTTCTTTCTTCTCTAGTAGCTTGTCTTTGTTGTTTTGCTGCAAGTCTTTCATCTCTTCGGGTACTTCTTGACGCTCTACGGTCTGCGGTTTTTTTCTTTCTGTCTTGTCTCTTTGCTTGTCTTGCTTGTTTTTTTGCTGCTCTTGCTGCTTTTCTTGCTGCTCTACCCGGCCCGTTTAAACTGCCATACATATTGCCGTCTAATATGCCGCGACCCGTTCCCGGTTGCATTAACATATCGTTAACGCTCATTTCCATACCGCCAATAGCATTTTTAATACTACCGCCGTTCATTTGTCTTTTTTGTCTTATTGCTGCGACCCTAGCCGGTACTTGTAGAGAACTTGCTTTTTGTCTTACTGCTTGTCTTGCTCCGCTTACTTTTTGTCTTACTGCTCTTTTTGCTGTACTTCTCGCCTTAGATAATGCAGATTGTCTTTTTTTCTTACGTCTTTGTTTTTTACCTTGCAAAGAAACGTCGTTGACGGTGTTTTGTGGGTTAACCCTTAAAAAACCTTGTAATGCTTCTAACTTCATATAACTTTTAGTTTTTGACTTTTATAATAAGGTACTGACTTAAATAATTGCATATTACTTTTATTTCCTTTGCCGGTTTGGTCTTGTCCTATAACCAAATCAATAGGTAAATTGTAATCGTCGAGAACCACAAAAATATGATTATAATTGTCCGGCTGCTTTTCATTAGTGGCCACCATTATAAAACTATGCGGAACACGCAAGTTAATCAAAAATTGCGATAATAAAACAGAATAATCAACGCAATTTCCTATGCCGTCACGAATTGCCTTAGTTCCATATCTTATTTGTTGTCTATTGGGATTGTCTTTTTTAAACGTGACATTATCAAAAATATATTTTGCAACAGTTTGTATTCCGGATAGGGTAGGGGGGACGTTGTTTTTTTGTATAAACTGTGTAAAAAAAGGGTTTTCAGACCCTAAAAGCGCATATTTTCTCATAGCGCTAATAGTGTCAAATTGATTTGCTTTACGTTTTATTAAGGTACGCACCTAATTTGTTCTTTATGATAAAGTCTTCTATGTTAACAATATACTCGCGGTTTTGCGGTTTGTCAATTTCTTTAAAAGACATTATATTTAATTTCTTGCCTTTAAAATTAGTCTTTTTTTGGTCTTTATAATTAGAATAAACACAATAATTATAATTATTTGCGCTCCATTTTGGTTTTATATCAGTTGTTAAAACTATATATGCCATAACAAACCTACCGTAATAATGATTTTCAATTCTATCAACTAATTTTTGATAACCCGTCCACTCGTCGCGGTAGTATTCGCCGTCGTGTCCTTTATATAAATCTAAAGACGGCAGCCAAACCCATTTATTTGGGTTGTCTCTGAATGTAATTACTAATTTAAAACGCGCATAATCATTAATTGCGTCAATAATCGATCGTTTGCCTTGACTGTTTAAACGTCTAGTGGCTTTTTCTCTTGGTGTTTCTGCTCGTCTTTGGTCTTTTAAATTTGTTAATAAGTCTTGAAAGTGGTCTCCAAAATTTACTTCGTTTGTTTTTCTTTTCATTTGATAAGTGTTTATATTCGTATTTCCAATATGCGTAGTCTTCTAGCATTTTTTTAACTTTTTAATTAGTTTGTATGTGTCGTCGCTTATTTCAATTTCATAATTATAAGCGGGGTCGTAATAAGAAGACTGTAAAACCTTTGCTTGTTTTAAGTCAGCTATTGTATGCAATTCGTATGCTATTGAGTTCGGCTTGTAAGTTAATTTGTCTTGCTGGAATTGTAATTTATTACGTTCAGTTTCTAGTTGCTGCCGTTCTTGTTTCAACAACAATAATTCTTCTTCTAATACTTTTACCCGTCGGCTCGCTCTTAGCCATTTTTCTTTTGTTGAAAGGTATGTTTTCCGTAATACGAATAGGGCGGGGGAGGGGTTAATTATTTTTTTCTTCTTTTTTAAATTCATAGAGTTTATTTATTATATGTTCTGCGTCCGGTCTGCGGTGTTTCCACATACCTTTTGAAAAACCTTTTTTAACAAATTCAATAGTGTCGTTAAGGTGTTCGTTGTCTTCTTGCCAAAGCCATTCTTTTTTTATCATAAGATTAATTTTGTTTTATTTCTTGGTGTATAAGTTCCTCAAGATTGTCAATATCTTTTAGCAAGTTAATTAATTCGCGGTCAATTAATACAAAGTCCATAGCGTCGCCGGGTTTGTTAATTTGTTGATAACCGAACTTTTGTATTAAATCTATGATACGCTTAAAATTTTTTAATATTTCTAATGTGTAAAACTTGTTCATAACTATATATATTTTATAAAGCAAAAAAAACCCGACGCGTTTAAACGTCGGGTGCTGGTTGTTAGGCCGTTTAAACGTCTAACATACTGTATTGGTCGCCGCCTACGCTTAGACCGTTGACATATTCCGTTTGCTTAATTCTTTCGTCTAATTTAGACAATTCAATTCGCAAATTACGTTTGTCAGTATAAAATTTTAGACGTAAATAATCGTCTTGCAATTCTGCAATTTTATTGCTCATAGTATTTATTAATGTGTCTTGATTTTCAATTAACAAATACAGATTTTCTATTTCAGTTTTCAAATTCATAGAGTTTAATTTAATCGTTAAAATATTCTAATTCATATAATTGGTTGCCGTCTTCGCCTTTGTTATAATAGCTGCTGTTAAATTGCTGCTCAAAGTCTTCTAATAAATCTTCTTCCATTTGCACGACTAACGCGTCCACAACGTCCGGTAAATGTATTTTGTCTAATTCAACTCCAGCGTCAACTAATCGCATAGCAAAAGCATTTTCAAGCCATTTATACGCGCCGCAGTCGTTAAAGTCTGCGCTAACTGTGTCAATTAATTCCTTGTAATCTATTTTAATTTTTTTCATTTGTCTAAGTGTTTAAACGCCTTACGGTACGATCCCTAAGGCGTTTTTTAAATTATTAATGTACTTCGAGGAAACCCTCGCCGCAAGCTATGCAACTATTATATTGTATAGCATCTATATTTTTTTGTGAAGTTCTAAAACTAAAATCGCATTGGTCGCAACTTACTTTAATATTACGCGTGTTTTGTTTCTTGCGTGTAATAGTGATTAAGTCGTGCGGATAATTACCCAGCGTTTTAGCTATTTTCCTGAGTTTTACGAGCAAATTTTTATTTGCAGCTGCGGAAGTTGGTTTATTTTGATTTAATCCAATAGCGCAGCAGATAGACCAAAAGCGTGAATTGTGGCCGTTTTGGCAATTATCTATTGCATGGACTAACTCATGAGTCAAAGTGTCGAGAATCTTGACCGCTTTGTCAACAACGGGACTTATAAATATCTCATTTACGCCGCTTTTACTGCTTGCACGATTAAAACAGCAGCCGAGCGTATGCCGGCGCGCTGTGTTACCCGTTGGCGTAAACCCGCAAGTCACTTTGACATCTTTAGGAACGTTAAAAAACTTATTTGGCTTTTTTATAAGGTTGTGCGGATTATCAAAATAATAATTACCGTATTCAACAGCGGTTTTATTAAAAACCTCTTTGTTAATGAGCGCGACAGCGGCAATTAGCCACTGTTCACGCGTTTTATATGTTCTGTTTTTAGTCATTTGCAAGGTTGTTAAATTCAGTTTCACTTACTACGATTAAATTTAACTCTGCTGCAACATAATTAATATGTTTACTTGTGGTCGGGCTGCTGGTCATACCGTCAACGCTCCACGCGTGTTTTATTAAATATGGTCTTGAGATGGTTGCAACGTGTGTTTTATAACTTGTTACCACGTCGCCGGTAACATTTAGATTTTGCTTATATCTTGTCATTGTTTATAGATTAGTTAATAAAAATTCGTGATGCTAATATATGGCGTTTAAACGTAATAACCAAATTTAAATGTTAAAAAATGTTATAACTGCCCGTTTAAACGGTGCGCGCATTATGCGAGCGCGGTTTTATATACGCGTGCTTTTTAGGTCTAGTAAATAACGGGTATTTTTAACCGGTTTAGTAATATAAGTAAATGTTAAGTAAATGTTAAATAAACTAATCCTTAGGTTTTACTTATACTGTTAAGTTATGACCATAGAATTATTATGTTAACCAAAAGGCCGTTTTTGCCTTGTTTAACGTTTTAGGGTGTTTTTTACAGCTGTTACGGGGTAAATATGCAAAAATTCGTATTATTTGCCCGTTAAAGCGTCTAATATAGGCAAAAAAACCATTAAATCAAGTCTTTTTTGCTAATAAATAGCATTAAATAGAGGTAAAACCGGTTAAAATTGTTATATTTACTTATGATTTGCTCGGTTTATTCCGATAAGTTGTAAAAATTCGTAGAGAAAAAGACCCTATTTGCATAGCATTTAGGGTTTTTTTATGGCTATAAATAAGCATATATTGCCAAAAATTAAGCAGATATTGCCAAACTACTCCCCTACCCTACCCCAAAAAGCATTATATTAGAGGTATGAAAGGTATATATAAAGGCCGAAACGTTACTTTAGAAAGTCCGCGACGTTTACGCGCCGGCGACGTATCTTACGGCAGAAAAAAATTTGAAGTTTATGTATTAGACGGCGCAAGAGTTAAGCGCGTAACTTTTGGCGACCCAAATATGAGAATTAGAAAAAACAATCCAGCAGCGCGCGCAAGTTTTTTGGCGCGTCATAATTGCGATACAAAAAGAGATAAGACAAAAGCCGGTTATTGGTCTTGTCAAAAATGGTTATAAATATATATGTATTAAAAAAATAGCTGTGCGCGATTCTCAGAGACTTAAGAACGCTTTTTTTCTTCTAAATAAGGTATTACATACTTATAAATAGCAAACACAGCTGCAAAACCGGTAAAAATTCTAAAATAATTTACGCCGTAAAGACTGTCGCGTGCTGGGTCTACAAATACGCCGTTTTTTCTTAAACCATAATGTAGGTGCGCGCCGGTTGTTTTGCCGGTATTGCCCGTCGTTGCTATAATTTGACCCTGATTAACGTTGTCGCCCTCACTTCCTCTAAATGATTCTAGGTGCGCGTATCGGCTTTCTAAATTATTGTCGTGGTCTACTATCATATATAAACCGCTGCGCTCGTCAATACCAATTTTAATTATTTTGCCGCTTTCTACTGCATAAACATTTGACCCGATTGGCGTTGCTAAGTCAATGCCGTTGTGCATTTTTTGAGCGGGCGGCGGGAACGGATTATTTCTTAACCCAAAACCTGAGTTAATTTTCCAAAATTTTTCGTCTACGGGTTTTACTAAGGCCATACGTTTAAACGTTTATTGCTTAAGATCGATTATTGTTGGAAGTAACCACAAAAATATAACAGCCAAAAACAATATTATTTCTATGATATTAATTACGAACAAAATAAACGCCGGCTGCAACAGCTGCGATTGGTAAAACTAAATTACTTTTATTTTTGTTCTTGTCTCCTTGTTTTTTTAACGCGCCGGCTGTGCCAAGTCTAGAACGTACATTTTGTAAAGCTCTTTCGTATGGTGTAATTGACCAATCTGAAAACATATAAACCGTCTCAAGTCTTATAAACTCCGCTAAATTTTCGCCGTATGCAACTAAAAAAGCATTAAAAATTGCTCTTAATTGCGCGTTGTTATATTTATAAGTCATTGAATATAAAATATTCATTAACAAACAATGTTCTTGATTTGTAGCGTCGTCTGGATAAATTGACCCGGTAAAAACAGAATGTAAATATTCTGCTATTTTGTTAGGAGACATTAAACGCAACATTAAAGCGGGGTCACTTTGAGGAAAACCCGTTGTATTTATAGGCGTTGTTGTTCCTTTACTAACAAAAGTTAAATTGTCCGCTACGTCTGTCCAAGTTAATTCTATCCACTCCCCTACCCTATGATTAAAATAATTACCAATTCCAATAGGAACATTTTTTGGTATTATAGTCGTTAAAGTGTCTTCTGTTGGGTTGTCACTTTCGTCGTTGAAATCGTCCAATAAAATTTTGCCACCTTGATACAAAAGAACTGCCGCTGCTAACTTTACTAGCGGCGTTTCTTTCAATAGGTACGTCAATTTTTCCTCCGGTCGTCTCGGCGACTTTTTTCGGTTTGGGAATAGTCTTTGACTTAGAGGTTTTTTTGGCGGTGCTGCTGGCGTTGTTTTTCGTTTTGCCATTGGTCGCCATTTTACATTCTTTTAAGTTTCTCCATTAGGTCATATCTCTCTTTACCTAATTTTGCATACTGCTTCAATTCTCTTTCGTAATCTGCGTATTTAGAAAGATAATTTTTCATTTGAGTAACTGTTTTACTCTTTGGCTTTTTTGGCGGTCTTTTTTTAAAACCCGCTAATTTTGCCATTTTCATTTGAATAGATGTGTTATATGTTTTAGCCATAACTCTTATTTTAATTATTAATAAAATTTATTATTATCGGTTTGACTGCGTCCGCTTTTCCTTGTTGTATTTTATTCGCAAATTTTTCAATATTTTCTTCTCCGAAATAATTTACTATTATAGCTAAATTACTTTCTAAATTTTCAATGTTTTCAATTTCTGCTGTTTCCGGGTCGTATTCTTTTTTAAATCCTTGCATAGAGTTATTTGTTTGTGGTGTTAATTTACTTTCAATAAATTTAGAAACAAAGCCGGTTAGCAAAAAATTTACTTTACCGCCTAAAGTTTCCATTTCTGCAACTTTATTTCTTAAGTCTGCCATTTCTTTTTCGCGTTCCATATCGCGTAAACGTTGATTAACAAGTTCGTCAACTTTTTGGTTTAATGAAGACATAGACACAAAGTCTTCTGCTTGCCCGTTTAAACTAGGAGACGGACTAATTAAAGTTTCATAAAATTCGGTTTTGACTTCTAACATATTACGTTTTTGCTCGCCCTCTGTGCCTTTACCTAACAATATTGTAAACTTACCTGAAACAATATTTTCTAACTCTTGCAGTCTTTTAATTAAATCTTCCGGCGTTTCTCTTTTAACGTTTTCAAACGCTCTTGAATTTTCTGACAATTCGCCTTCGTATAATTTAGCAGATTTATAGTTATTGTCTTTAATTAACTTATATATTTTATTTAAACTTACAATCATCTATCGCGGTATTTTAAACGGTAATAAACTATTGAAATAGTGACTTTTGTTCTTAGCTGGTTTTCAAAAGTTAATGCGTCTTTTATTTCAACGTATGGAAAACAAGGCGACGTATAAACGGGTACTGTTAGAACGTTCGCGTCGTCTTTGACCGGTATATTAACCGGCGTACCATTAAAAGTTATTATAATTCTTGGGTCTCCACCCGGCGTAATTGCAAAGGGGTCTATAAAAACCGCGTAACCTATACAACCCGGCGGCGTAACGTATTCTTGTGAAGAAATAAACGGCAAACCCGCTCCCGGTGTGCCAATCTCTATTTGTTGACCCGAAGTATATATTTGTTTATCGGCATACCATTTTAAAAAATCGCTGTTACTTTGCGGTAGACCAGCGGAAAATATTATTTCGTTTAAATGACTTGACATTAATTATCAAAATATAAAGTTAAATAAACTTGAAACTGTTGTGCTGCACCAATATTATTTTGCGTTTGCGTTTGTATTGTAAAAGTCGCTCCGGGTTGTATTTGTATTGGCTGTACGTAATAATCCCTACCGGTTGCCGCTTGGTAATAAGTAGAAGAAACATTTTGTATAATTTCTATACCGTCAACAGTAATAGTAACTAAAGTTCTGTGCTGCTCATTATTAGGAAAATTAACAGCGTCAACTAAAGGTACGACCGTTAAAACGCCGACTGCTCCAATCGACCCGTTATTTCTTGGCGCGGTAAAAGATGAACTACTTATACTTCCGCCAACCGCGTTTTGCGCAACTTGATGATAATATTGTCTCCTTTTTAGGCCTTGCCCGAACGGCATACGAAAATTTTGAACATACATTTTATGCGCTGGCGTTTCATAAAAAACTATTACTTGCGCTGTTTGTTCTTGTGCTGAATTTGGCGTGTTTGTACCGTCTAACGTTAGCGTTCCGGTTTGTCCGTCTGAGTAGCTTGCTCTGACTCTAAACTTGTGGTCTCTTCCGTATTGGTAGGTTGATGTCCAATAAGGAACGTTTGTATCTTGTACCAAATTTTGACCACCAACATTAAGAGTAGCTTGACAATTGTCTTGCAGACCAGTAGTAGTATTATTCGTACTGTATATATCATAGTATTTAGATACTCCCCTATCGGTTGAAAGTCTAAAATCTGTACTACCAAAACCGCCACCGGCTATTGTTAGCAAGTCAAAACCTTGTTGTAATAATACGGGTACTTCTTTCATAAATCAAATTTTTAGATTAGACGTTTAAACGCCTTATGGTACGATCCCTAAGACGTTTTTTAAAGTTATTAAATTAAACCAATACCGATTAACTCAAACCAAAGACCGTTTGCCGTTTCTCCGCTTGTATAAGTTAAATCTAATCCCGCTCCTTTTGCAGAAACTGTTAAACTGAAATCACTTTGCGACGGTATTAATATTGGTTGCGATAATTCAAATCTTCCTCTTTGCTGTGTTCCTAAAGTGTTGTCAAAAACTGTCAACGGTATATCTTTTTGCATAACGATACCATTTACAGTTAATGTATATGTAGCGCTAAAAAGCAAGTTAAAAGTTTTGTCCGCAACTGATTGACTGTTAATAGCTGTAAAACCTTTTCTAACAACAGTTATTGGCGTTGCACCGGCAGCGTTTGTTGCTACCCAGCCGCCCGCTTGTATAGCTGTCACTAAAAAATGTTGCGATTGTGGTAATACAAAATTATTGCCCGGAAAATTAGTTAATGCTTGGTCATAAGTACCGGTAAAAAACTTTAAAGTTGTTGCCGTTACTGTTGATGATTTAGATATTAAAAAATGATATAACGATTGATAAGCAATTGTTTTACTGTTGCTTATTGGCAAGTTAGCCGCCGTTAAATATTTTACAAAATTAGCTTGCTCTACGCCCGGTAAAGCAATATTTTTTTCAATTGATGCTGGTATAGCCATTTTTTTCTGTTTTTAAATTAAATTAAACCTATGCCCATTAATTCACATCTAATATTATAATTAGACGGGAACGCGCTACCGTCTTGTGTAGCTACTGTAACTTCTAGAGACGTTTGGCCTGCCCAAATAACGGGTACATTTAAATAAAGTGTTCCTCTTGATTGTGTAATTAAATCACTATCCCAATCACCACCCCAAACATCTCTTAAATATACAACTCCGTTAGTCTGTAATGTCACGTTTAACGCTGGTGCTGGTATTTCGCTGTCTTGGTCAGCTGTTCCCGCTCCGGTTGCTGGTTGTGCTGCTGTTGATGGCGTAAATATTGGGTTGTTACCGGTTGTAAAACCTTTTTGCCAAACACATTGCCCACCCGCAAAGTTAGTAGCAGATGTTCCGTTGTCTGTATGGAACTGAATACCATAAATAATAACGTGTTCTGAACTTGGTTG
>VMHT01070434.1_pt1 | contig 11136 bp, 13 predicted proteins | sample 4693611 | NCBI WGS metagenome assembly VMHT01 (sample SAMN12280063, study PRJNA550983) | marine metagenome | isolation source: seawater sampled from same location over 5 years 0.02-0.2 micron viral filtrate | place: USA: collected off the coast of southern California halfway between the port... ... | reverse complement strand
ATTCTAATTTATTATTAGGTATTATTTTAAGTTAATTATTTTAAAAAATTAATATTAACTTAATGTAATAATGTACGGACAACAGATAACAGTCCCGGAACAATTAAAGAGTAACCCATCAATATTTAATAATACCGGGGATAGATTTTTAATACAAAATAGAGTACCATTAACTTTAATCTTAGAACCTTTAGCACATTTTAATAATACTAATTCATCTATTACAAGTATAAACAATAGTTATACAGAATTTAAAGTAATTTTAGGACAAGATGGAATTTTAGAATCAACTTCCCTCAATGGTGGAAATACATTTGGTCAATCTGTTACTTATAATATAGGCGATATAGTTCCAAAAAATTCTAGTGGAACTAGTCTTAAAGTAGATAGGATTTATGACGTGTATATAGAAAGTATAACTACATTTAATATATTACCAAATACTACTAAGAATAGAATGGCTTTTGTTCTAGAAATAAATGACTGGAATATAGATAATAATGCCAACATGACCAATATATCTAGAAGTATTGTTATTCCAAATGAAGCAACTGGTACAAGTCAAACTCAGACACACAAAGCTAAAAAATTAAATTATTTAACACACCTAACACCAGACACTATATCTACTATATCTGGTAGAATATCATTTTTAAATGGAGAAAATATATTCGACGCTACTCCACTTTCATCAAATCAGCATCGAATCTCTTTAGAACTAATTTTAATTCCGCGAAATAAAAACTAAAATTTAATATAGTATATAATTAATGTACGGTCAACAAATCACAGTTCCCGAACAAATACAAGAGGGTCCTTCATTATTTAATAATACTGGACCTAAAGAAACACTTAGAAGTCAGATTTTAGTTACTTTACTATTGGAACCTCAAACACATTTTGATAAAAGTAATTACATTGATTTTATATCTAAATTAAGACTGGATAATTTTCCAGTAGACAATGGTACCGTTTTTACAAATACATTTGGAGATTTATCGGTATCTGATATACCTGATTTAAAACATAATCTAGATTTGGCTTCTATTTTAAGACCAGATAAAGTATTTGATGTCTACCTAGAAAGTTTCACCTCATTTAACGTAGTATTTAATAATAGTAAAAATAATATGGCTTTTAAGTTAACCTTTAATGAATTTAATATGAATAATAGTTCTAATGTTCTAAGTGATATAGAAGTTCTGATTCCAAACATAAATAAAGTATCAGGTGTTCCAAAAACAACAATATATCGCGATAAAAAATTATACTATATAGCTACAACAACACCAGATAAGTTATCATCTCTAACTGGTAAAATTTCTACTTTAGATAATACAACAATATTTAGAAATCCATCAGATACATCTAATACAGATCGAATAATTATCGAATTAATATTAGTTCCTAGATAAAATAGAATAATTTTGAGTACTTTGAGTTTTTATTTATATATTCACCATTTGCGATTAAGCATACACACTTATTCTCTAGTGCAATCTGAAGCTCTTCACTTGTCATACATTTATTATATATAATGTTATCGAGTCTAGAAAAGAATGTGTTTAGCTCATCTAACATCGTTACTATTTTTTCTCTATAAACTACAGAGTCTATAATACCGTATTCATTTTCTGTTTCTACATCGGAGTCATATTTCCTATGATTAAACTGTTGAATAATTTTACCTTTTTGTACACCCATAGCTAAAAGATAACCAAAAAGTTGATATAAGTCATATTCATTTTTACGAACATTAGCCTCTTTCATTCTTGTCTTAATTTCTACAACCATATCATCTACTGATGCATCATGTTTACCACCAATACAGTAGTCCGAACCTATATTATAGTAATGCATTTTATCATTTCCATTCTTACCATTAAACGATTTAATTATAGTATCTTCACTATTCTTACCAAAGTTTGTATTGATTACCTTCTTACCAGCATCACGAAATTCTTGTAACTCTTCTTTAGAAATTTTAAGACCCTGACTTTCCCGTAGTGTCTTAAATTCTTCTTCGGCTGAACTTAAAATACCTTTAAACTCCTGCGTTGATGAGTTGTTGACACTGACGGTCTTTGCTTTTTTAAAGAGAGAATCATGATCCTTATGTAAGTCTACAGCATCATCATCATATCGAATTGCTCCCGATCTAATTAAAAATTCTTTACAGTCGTCTGGCGAGTGTCTAGCCCATGCGTATAATAGCGTTCTCTCTATTGGTTCAAATTTCATTTTACCGCATGCTGAACCGATTGCAGAGATTTCTAGGTAGCGTCTCTTCATTGTTTCTATTATAAAATAAATGTTTATATATATTTAAATGAATCAACTCAAGGAAGAAATAATGTCGTTAATAGAATCTAGGCGGGGATTTATAGAAATTTCAGATCAATTAAATAATGAAATACCTCAGATGATGTTCCAATTGCGTAACTACTACCAAGATGATCAGGCTTTCTACGATATAGTTCTACAAATAAGAAATAGATGGGGTCCCATATTTTCTGGACAACTTAAAAACACTATTAGTAAATTTACAACTTTATACCTGAATGAATTAGAAAAACTAGAAAGTTTAATACAATTTGCTGAAAACCACCCAGAAGTTGTCAAGATTAAACAACAAGAATTAGATGATTTATCAGATGAACTATCTATGTTAATGGATCCCTTTGCTAACGTAATTAAAGGTCTCAAGAGAACTAGTGTAAAACCTAGAATTGGTATCGTTAAAAAACGAAGACCTTAAGAATAAAAGTATGGCGCATCCCGTTTAGACCATATAGCTATATGTCTTTTATAGTGCCTATAGTAAGCATGATATCCCATTATCGGATTTTTATGTTTAACATGATCAGGCATGGCTTGTTTAAATGTTGTTAAATTACCCACCGGTAGTAATTCTGGAATTTCATTTAAGATTGCTCTTAGACGACTATCAGTTTTATGAATTTTACCATACCGATAAGTATATTCATCACATAGATGACAAAACAGATGATAAAACCATATATAATTTCCAGTAGATTCTCTTAACCATATCGCGCATGGGTGTTTTGGAAAACATTTCTTCATTAAACCCTCTGATGGTGAATTACTCATCATGTGATGACAAGTGCTGAGTAATTGACCATATTCGGTTATCATTTTAACTACATGTTTATCAAGGTGCATCTTAGCACATAATATAGGACACAAAGATAATACAAATATATTCATTTACTAAATTAGTATCTCAAGTCTTAAAGTCGTTTATATGTCGTATTATATAACATTTGTGATTATTAATAAAGCAATTATTATACCGATAGGTGCTAAAAATGGTAAAAACATGGAAACTATTAAGAAAATTTTTATATTTTTATTTTTAGTTTTAATGGATGCAAATATCATTAAAATATACATAATTACGGTGATTATAATTGACGTTATTATGATAAGAAATAATGATTCATCTACGAAATCAGGTCCAACACATTCCGGGTTATTTTCATTTTCGGGTAAACTGCAATCAATGGAAGAAAACCCATTAGTCATATCTTCTCTCACAACTGGAATATTAATTATTGGTGTAGCTTGAGCAGATAACTCGCGAACATTATCCGAAAACCTTGACATTTAATTATAACTAATATTTTAATTCGAGCTTAAAGCCATAAATTTAACATCTCCACAAGCAGCGGGTAATGTTTTCATTTCCACAACATCAGCAAAATGTAAATAGTTTTTAATAAATTTATCTACCATCTCAGGTGACATACTAGCAACTGTACTGAAACCTGTTGTACCAAAAGAACTACCACCGGCTGTTAGGAAATCATATGGGATCTGTATTCCCTCTCTACTTAACTTTTGGACTAGTTTCTGAATTTCACTTTTAATTTCTAGAGATGTATTTGCAAATCCTACAGAAAATTTTTCATATTTCTCTGTGTCTTTGTCTTCCCTTTTAATTTGTTCGCACCACTTATTTTTAATATTATCTAAAGAAATTTTAAAACGTTGCCATTCATATCCATCAGAGTCTTTAACTTTTCTGGCCATGTAAACAGTTGCTTTAGTTGGATCGCCCTTTACTAAGTCTCCAAAAAGTATACCAGATTTATAAATACAATTAGATTTTAAAAAGTTTAACTTTTCTTCATTACCCATTGTGTCGAATGATTCTTCTTCCGGTTCGAGTTCTAGTTCTGGCTCTGACTCTGACGCAACAGTTGGAGCTGTTATACCAAGACGCGATAATATCTGCTGAACATTATCACACTTGGATATAAAATCTGCAGAATTATTTTTAACATACTCTTCCATTACAGTTTTAACGTTAGCATCTAATTCTCCATCTTTAATTTTTGATTCGATCCATGCTACAATCTGTTCACAGTCCGCATCCATAACTTCAGGATCTCCTACATTACAATTTTGTTTGTCAAACTTATCAACTGGGAGAGCTAGTAGTTTAAAAACGCCTTCCTTATTTTTCTTATAAAAGTGTACAAAATCACCAGTTTGCTTAGGAACTTTATCGATCTTAACAACAATTACGGGATATTTCTCACATTTATTCCTTAGTACATCTATTTGTTTAATTTCAGGAGCTAAACCAGAACCTCCGGCTTCAGCTACAGCAGGGACTGCAGCAGGTTCTACCGGAATAGCAGTTGGTAAATCAGTGGGGAATTCTTCTACCTTACTTAGACAGTTTCTGAGTTTATCAGCTGGAATATTTTCAGTCATAAATTCCACCAGAGCTTGTGGAGACATTCTTTCTAAATCTTCTGGTGTAAGTTGTTTACTACTCATTTAATATTAAGTAACATTTAAAAAATAATATTATTTCTATAAAAATGTATTATTTTTTATACTGGTTACTGGAAAATACTATAGGATGTTGTATGATCAAACGTCATAATAGAATTAATAATTATTACTATAAATATGGTAAAACTTATTCTTTGAGGAGTATTCTTAAGAAGTGATTAACTGAAATTGACGATCTATTGCCTCTGGACTCTTAATAGCTAATTCATATAAGCTTTTGATATCTGATTCTTTAGTCATATTAAATGTTTGAGCTATCTTTAATATCTTCTGGTCAAGTTCTTCGAATCCCTTAAATAAATTTGTATATTTCTGAATCTTTATTCTAGTAGTTTTATCTAAAGTTGGATCTGATAAAATACTCTTATAACAGTTTATTATTCTTAGTCTTTTTAGTCTATCATTATCAGAAAATTTAATGCCATCATTCGTTGTATCTTGGAGCTGACCTAAAAATTGTATTCTAATTTTTGATAGTAACTGATTACTTTTAGCTTTATTTTGTACATATTCCTTAATTTTTGGATCTGTAACTGGAATATCTTTAAAGCTTAAAGGAGTCTTCCAACAGGTGATGTCTTCATTCATGACTAAATCATTTGTTAGTACGGTTGAGTCTAGTACTTCTTCTTCATCGGGTAAAACTATAAATTTACCATCTTCAAACTCTGACCGTGTAAACTTGATAGGTAAGTCTGAGGTATTTGGATAAGAATACTTTCGTGTTATTATGTCGTTAAAAGTAATAGTATCTGGTACACCTTCTCGAATGTAATTAATCATTGTGGATGGATTTCTGTAGTATAACTGATAAACGTTTGGAGCAATCTGTTTGATATTTTCTTCGAGTCTAATTAGATTGCCATTTTTAAATAATTCACAATCTACACCTACAGATTTTAATTCTCTCTCAAACTTATTATTTAAAGTAGTTTTATCATTAGCTGTTGCTATAATTTTTTGATCAATAGAAATATATTTTGTCCACTCGAGGGCTCCAAAAACGTACCGAATAGCCTGTTTTATGATGCTTTTATCCTCTTTGATTAATAAATTTCTAATAGCTGGATCTATATTAGGTGGTAAGTTTCTTGGAAGTTGCTTCTTTCTAACAAATTCATCATATATTTCTTCGAACATTGCTGAAATTTCTGGATTTTCACCATCAGTATAGTATGTGTCAAATATACCAACATGCTTAAATACATCAGTGTGACGCTTTTCTGGGGGTAAACCTGTATGTGAACATAGACGAAATCCGCGCGCAATAATCTGTTCTATTCGGGAATTATTCCACCAGGGATCTAATAGGTGAATTTGTGCTAAATTTTTAAAACTAACACCCTCCTTAATCGATGAAGTACCTAACATAAACTTAATTAGTTTACCATCCGAATTATCTTGGCTATTAAATGTTTGTTTAGCCTTTTTAATTACTTCTTTATCGGATTCAACCGATGGACTCCAAACAAAATATGTTTTATATGGATCACCTGAACGGGGAAATTTAGAATAACCTAAAGCATCTAAAACAGCACTTATGGCTTCTACGCCATAACCTAGCCAGTTAGAATATATAAAAACTGTACCATCAACACTTAGAGATATATCTATAATGCTTTTAATCTTACTAGAAATTTTACTTAATTTTGTCATTACTTCATCATATGTTCCCGACAAAGAAGACTTTAATAATTGTTTATTTTGTTTAATCACCAATTTAACTTTTTCGGTCTCAGTTAAATCTCCGACTTCCTCTTGATCAGAATATAGTAGTCCCTTTGGAAATGATATATTAATACCTTGTCTCGCATGTGTTAAAGTACCAGAGGCCTCACTTTCAGAATATTCGTTAACCATTATTCCCTCAAATTCTTTAGACGATGTAACTCCACCTGTTTTATTTAATTTTGCCATAACTCTATATAAGTCCTGAATAACATCCTTCTTAAGTGATGATATGTAATGTGTTAAATGATCTTCTTCTAGAACATGATAAAGTTCTATTACTCGTTTGTATGGATATGCCACTGGATTACCACCTTTAAAATATGAAACATATCCCGAACACATATATTTAAATAATTCTTTATTGATTAGACATGAATTGTAGTAGTCTAGTCTTTCTCCTAGTTCTCTCTGTTCACAAACAATTCTTCCATCTTCTTTCTCTTCGATTTTACCTACAAACATGTTATAAAATAACTCGGGCGTCGTTGGAAACGGAACACGGGGTTGTAATAAATTCATAGTTAATGCTAACTCAAATGCATTATCATATATAGGAGTCGCACTTAAAAATACTTTTCTTACTTTTGGATTAATATAGTATTTAATGGAATTATACAAAATTTTATATCTTACACCTCCAGCACTGACTAAATTCTGAATCTCATCGATAACCAGTGTTGTATTATCTTTAAAGAGACTAGATCCAGGTTGGAGATATTCTTTTAATATGACCTGTTGAGAATCTGTAAATTTCATTAAACGGTTTATAAACTTTTCGTGAGTTGTTATTGTAAAAACTTTAGATACTTTTAGGAGTATTTGATCTTCCTTTGTTTTAATATTCATTTCTAACTGTCTAATAGTTGTATTAATCTTTTCTAAACTTTTATTGAGAGCAGTTTCTGTAGGTTTATCCTTTACAGTCTTTAATTGTTTTATTACATCTTTCTTTTGTGTATATGTCTTTTCTAACTTTGTTTTAGTTTGATCTAGTAGTAATTTACCCTGAACAGATGTATAAAATGATCGTAGGTATTTACTCTCTGCATTATCATACACTAAACACATACTTGTACACGACTGAATGCTTCTATCTTTAATTTCACCAATAATTTCATCTATATATTGTTGTTCTAAAGCTGCCGGGACAACATATAAAGTTTCTCTATTTCTAATATTTGCAAATGCTTCTCCTATAAGTAGACTAGTACATGTCTTACCTGAACCAAGACCGTGATTAATTAATATATTACTTATATTACTATTTGGATTTACCAGCTGACCTATAAACTTTTGCTGGGGTTTTAAAGAATATGATGAAGTACTACACAATTCGTCATATTCAGCATTGATATAATCTTCTTTAAAACTAAATGGATTTTTATCAGGTGAAAATGGTTTAGAATAATTGTCATCAATAAAGTTTAATAAATTTTCATTTGTAAACTTTGTATCATTTATATCGCGAAAATTTCTAGGTAAACATGGTAAATTTAATTCTTGTATGTCTGACTCATCTGGATAATAATATTTCATACATTTATCAGTCATTATTAGTAAGGTAATATATTATTTTTATATTAAATATAATCTATAATAGTTACACTTTTACCATCAAATTTAAATGGTTTACCACAACCATATACTAAATCTTCTCTTACCCAACGATCGCATTCTTCTTTTGGTGCATGTGGAGGCACAAACTGTATTTTATTTTTAAAGACGGCATGTCTAAATATTGTACATTTAATGTCTTCTTTCTTAACAAAACACATCATACAACAATGAGGACACTCAAAAGAATAAGCATTTTCTTTGGAGTCATAAAAAATATTCGACATTATTTATAAAATAAAAATATTACTTTATATTAATGACATCAACCGCATTAATCAGCGAAATTAGTGCTCTATCAGATACAGCTAATAAAAAAATTAATACACGGCGAGCGATGATAACCCAAGAACTTAACGCAATAGAACGTACAATTAGTAATATTAACGCTAAAATTACTTCTCAACAGGATACGATTACTTCATTACGTAATAAATTATTAGATAAAACTTTAGCTGGTACAAAAGCTGATAGTGAAAGTTTAGCTAGAATCGAATCCGAAAAGAAAACTTTACAATTAGGTTTAGCAGCAGCTAGAAAGGAACAACAAAGACTAGTATCTCAAAACAGCGAATTACAGGGAAAATTAGAAGAACTACAAGGAGAATTTGAGAAAACAAATAGTGGTAATCTAGCACAACTAGAACAAGTTAAAGCTACTCTTAAAATGATGACATCGTCGTTAGATTCAGAGGCTGAATCTCTCGGATCGAAGTTGTCTAACGTAAATAAAGGTCTAGAAATAGCTTTAGAAGATCCTGTATTACAGGTTGGTGGAGAAGCTATACCAGTAGAGGTAGATCCTCAACCCGTTGGTGATGAACCAGAACTAGAAGACGAACCAGAACTAGAAGGTGAAGAAGAAGACGAAACTGAAGAAGACGAAACTGAAGACGAAGACGAAGAAGAAATAGAATTAGAAGACGAACCGGAATTAGAAGACGAACCGGAATTAGAAGGCGAAGAAGACGATGAAGACGTTGTAGTAGAAGGTATAGACGAAGACGAAGACGAAGAAGGTGAACCAGAACTGGAACTAGAATTTGGCAAAGATAATAACCTTAGAATAATAGATTCTGACGATGAATTTTAGTTATTCTTAACTAAAATATCTACAACTTTGTTGATTGTTGGTGTACAAACATTTAACATCGCGCTCAATTCTGACTTAGTAGGATTCTTAAGTTCTAATTTTTTCTTAATTACATAAACCAGTACTCCACATGTAGCTGACTTTGGTGTAACAGCAGATAAATGTATTTTATTCTTATTAAATATATCATTGCACAACATACCGGTTTTCCAGTCAAGACCCAAGACACTACAGTATTTAATAAATGAATCATTTTCTTCTACATCTATAGATTCTTTTGTCAAATGTCTGTATGTCTCACTTGATTCTATAATCGTATAAAAAACTTTTTCACCTTTAGTTAAAGTTTTTGTGTCACACTCAAAGTATTTTAAAATATCATTGCGATTTATTGGCACTTTATTAAATACACATGAATAGTACAAACAACTCGCTATAAGTCCTTCCCTAACAGATGCTCGTGTAAGTTTACCAGATTCCATACAAATATACCACATATGTTTCGCTGTAGCTAACACATCAGCTTTTAGACCAGCTTTAGTACAAATATTTTCGAAAACTTGAGAAATTTGCCAATAAGTTCTCTGTTTATGTGAAAAACACTGTTGTAGGTGAAGTTTGGCTGCTAATGAATTATTATTTTTAAACATTCCACAAATAGTACCACCCTTAGAATATGGATTATGATCAACTATAAGGTCTGCTCGTTGAGTATTCCTACTATAGTTTCCAGAGTCATCTTTATAATTGCTCCCTTCTACACTTTGTCCAGAATCTCTACCTACAACAGCGCCACATGTACTACAGACTATATCTGAAGTTACTGTATCTAAAGTTTTAACAGCATGATTACATTCATTTGTATTTTTAACAGGTTCTTTGGACTCTTCTTTCATAATATCAAATTGTGCCTGAGCATCTTCCCAAATAGCATCCAGATCAAAGGAGTCCATTACTGTTACTATTACACTTATATTATAATTTAAATTTTTTAAGTCTATAATTATGTCGTAATTGTATATTCGTTAATATTGTATAAAAATTAATAAATATACAATTTAAATGACAGATATTGTAACTATAATGAAATCAGATTCTGGTCACATCTATGTGGATACAATTAAGTCTATTTTGCACCTGGAAATATTAAATGAAAAGTATAACAAAGAAGAATTTACTCAGTTGTGCCAAGTATTTAAAATGTTTTTACAAGAATGTCTTACAAATAAAAAGAAGTACTATCTTATATTTCATACACAAAAGATTGGAGTATACCCATTGAGTTGTTATGGAATTATTAAAGACATACTAGAAGAAATTAAACCGGTATTACAAAAAATTTTACACTCTACTTGTGTACTTGTTGAGCCAAACTTAACTTCACATATTCTTAAATTTTTCTTTAGTATTTACACTCCTGTGAGACCAGCAACTGTAATTACAGAAATGAAAGAAGCAGATCCCTATTTTGCGTTACCAATAAATCAAAATAATGAAATTCTTTAAATAAGAATGGCAGATTGTAGTATATCGATTGCAGAATATTTTGCATATCAGGAGGCTATTAAACATAAGTTACATGGTCTAAAAGACGAATGTCCGATGGATGTTTTAAAATATTTACTTAAAAGAGAATCTACAAGTCGAATGAATAGAGTTATTGATTGCTCATACACAGATACATTGGATAAGAAACGATATGTTGAATACACTAAGCTTGATAGCTGTAAATCATTGAGAACTATTTTATAACTTATTATTAATGATAATAACCGGCATTAAAAGATCAAATGGAAATATAACATTATATACAAACAACGAAATAATTTCATTTGATTCTTATCAGTCTGATACACCACAAAAAATAATAT
>VMHT01177155.1_pt1 | contig 11138 bp, 11 predicted proteins | sample 4693611 | NCBI WGS metagenome assembly VMHT01 (sample SAMN12280063, study PRJNA550983) | marine metagenome | isolation source: seawater sampled from same location over 5 years 0.02-0.2 micron viral filtrate | place: USA: collected off the coast of southern California halfway between the port... ... | reverse complement strand
CTTCAATAACATCTCTAGCAATATTGGTCAGCTGCATTGCTATTCCAAGATCAATTGCTCCTTTGAGAGCTTCTTTATTTTTTACTTTTAATATTTTCGACATCATTAAACCTACAGTACCTGCAACTCTGTAAGAATATATTAATAAATCTTTTTTTGATTTCATTTGAACTTTTTCTTCTAGGTCCGTTTCTACACCATCAAATAAATCAATTACAATTTTTTTAGAAATATTCTCACTATTAATAATTGACCACATTTCTCTAATGATCGGATTATCAAAATTTTTATTTAAGAAATCTTTTTTAAATTCTGAAAAATTATTTTTTTTTAACGCTAATTGATTAATTTCATCAGCTATATCATCTAAAGTTCTACAAAAATTGTACAAAGCTGAACATTTTTTAAATGTGTTTCTAGATAAGAAAAAACTAGCCCAGTAAAAAGTTTTTGCATGTTTCTTTAATAAATTATCATTCATTAAAATAATCTATCTAATACCTTAGCAGACGAAAGAACGCCTGGCATGCCAGCCCCTGGGTGCGTTCCTGCACCCACAAAGTATAAATTTTCAAATATTTCTGATTGATTATGAAATCTAAAATATGCAGATTGTGAAAATTTTGGTTGAATTGAAAAACCTGAGCCATGAAGCGTTGCTAAATCTTTTTCAAAATAATCAGGTGTTAAATAAAAATCACTCACTACATTTTCTTTAATTCCAGGTAGAACTGATTTATCCATTTTATCTAGAACTAAATCCTTGAATTTCTCCCCCTCATTGACCCAATTTATTCTTGATAAATTGTTAGGAACTGGAACTAAAACATAGAAAGCATCTTGACCATCTGGTGCCATATTAGGATCTGTAGCTGAAGGTCGATGTAAATAATAACTTATATCTTGAGAAAGAACTTTTTTTTCGAAAATTTTATTTAAATGTTCTTCATAAGACTTTCCAAAATAAATTGTATGGTGGGCTACGTCGTCATATTTTTTTCTAGAACCAAAATAGTAAACAAATAAACCCATCGAATAATCCATCCTTTTCATCTTTTGCTTAAAAAGAAAATTATAATTATTTTTTGATTTGATCAAATTTTTGTAAACATTAGGCGGATCAGAGTTACAAATTACATAATCACAATCTATAACCTCAGAATTATTTATTTTGACAGATTTTACAATTTTATTATTTGTTAAAATTTCAGTAACTTCTGCATTTTTAATTATTTTTATTTTCTCTTCTTTCATTAGTTTTTCCAATGCATTTACAATACTTCCAGTTCCACCCATAGAATAATGAATACCCCATTTTTTTTCTAAAAATAAAATAAGAGTATAAATTGAAGTAGTGCTAAAAGGGTTTCCACCTACTAACAAAGGATGCATGCTGAACACTCTTCTCAATTTTTCATTAGATATATAATTTGAAACCAGGCTATATACAGATTTATAGCTTTTTAATTTCAATAAAGCAGGAACTTGTTTTAGCATAAAAACTAAATTATTGAATGGTCTATCTGACAAATCAGTAAATCCCTTGTCAAAAATTTTTTCAGTAAAATTGACTAGTTTTTTGTACCCAGCATAATCTTTTGAGGAAAATTTTTTGACTTGTTCCTCCATGGCTTTATCGTCTCCGTTATAATCAAATTTTTCACCATCATTAAATACAAAGCGATACCATAAATCTAAAGGAACTATTTCTACATAATCAGAAATTTTTTTATTAAATAATGAAAATAATTCATCAAATAAGTAAGGAGCTGTTACTACGGTTGGTCCACCATCATAGGTAAACTTATCCTTTTTGAATACACGTGCACGACCTCCAAGGTCAGGATGTTTTTCAACTAATACTACATTATAACCTTTAGCGCGCATTTTTAATGCAGCGGCCAATCCTCCAAAACCTGAACCAATAATTATTATTTTTTTTGCCATTATTATTATGGCCTATTCTAACTAGATTTTTTCTTAAGTACTAATTTTGTTTCTTCAATACTTGATAAATATATTTTATCTAATTTACTTTTATCCATAGAGTTTCTAAGAAGTTTTTCTACTGATTCAATGGCAATTTTTACCGATGTATTTTTTATATCTTTTAAGGCTTGATTTTTCATTTGTTTAATTCTTTCCTCAGTATTTTTTTTTCTATTTTCCATCATGTTATGAAAATCTTTATTTATTTTTATAATATTTTTTTCAGCATCTTCATTTGCTTTGTTAATCATTGATTTAACTCCAGTTTTTGAATTGCTTATCTGCTTTTCATGTTCACTTAAAATATTTTTTGCTTCTTCTTTAAGTTTTTCTGCTTCATTTATTTGATTTTTTATATTTAAAATATTTTCCTCTAAAGTTCCTTTGATTTTTTGTGGTATTTTAAAATAGACAAGAACCCCTAAAAAAATAAAGAAAGAGACAGCAACCCAAAAAGTAGCATCTATTATCATAAATATTTACCTATATTTTTTTTAGCTAAATCTTCAACGGTGGCTTTAATACTACTTTCATTGAGTTTATCTCCAGACATTTTTTCAATTATATTTGACGCAATTTCCTGGGAAATAGAATGAATAGAATCAACAGAATTTTTTTTAAGATCTAAAATATCTTTTTGAGCTTTTGCAATTTCAATTTCTATCTCTTTTTCCATAGTTTCTTTTTTATTCTTGATATCTTTATCTAATTTATTTTTAGACTCTAATAAAATTTTCGTAACTTCTTTCTTAGAATTTTCTAAAATAACTTCATATTCTCTAAGTTTCTTTTCTGAAAGTTTCCTAAGATTATTGGCTTCGTCTAAATCTTCTTTAATTTTATTTTCTCTATCATCAAGATTTTTTTTAATTTTTGGTAAATAAAATTTTGCAATCGAAATATATAGAACTGAAAATACTAATATTAACCAAAAAATTTGAGACGCCCAATAGGTTGGATCCAGCTGAGGCATACCGGCCTCAGCCGCAAACAAATCAGTTTTAATAGTCAATACGATTAATATTGAACTAAGGTATTCCTTCATATCTCTTTAATTAAAATGCAAATAATATAATTAAAGCCACTACAAGCCCAAATAGTCCAGTTGCTTCAGCCAAAGCAAATCCTAAAAGTAAATTAGGGAATTGTTTTTGTGCTGCAGACGGATTTCTCATAGCTCCAGATAGGTAGTTACCAAAAATAATTCCGATACCTACGCCAGCTCCAGCTAACGCGATTGCTGCAAGACCTGCTCCAATCATTTTTGCTGCTTCTAACTCCATTTTTCCTCCTTTATTTATTAATGATGTAAATTTAATGCATCATTTAAGTAGATGCAGGTTAGTATTGCAAAAACATAAGCTTGTAGAAATGCGACTAAGATCTCTAAGCCAGTTAATGCTACTGAAAAACTAAGTGGTAACCAACCGCCTAATATTCCTAAACTAATGACAAATCCCCCGAAAACTTTTAACATTGTATGACCAGCCATCATATTTGCAAACAGTCTTACTGATAAACTTACCGGTCTACTTAAATATGAAATAATTTCTATGACTGTTATTAAAGGTAGTAAAACTTTTGGTACACCGCTTGGAACAAAAATACTTAAATATTTAAAACCATGTTTCATGAATCCAATTATAGTTACCGCTATAAATATGAACAAAGCCAACACTAGAGTAACAATTATATGACTTGTTACTGTAAATGCATAAGGAAGCATTCCTATCATATTACATATAAGGACAAACATAAATAAACTGAAAATGAAAGGAAAATAAGGTTTAGCTTTTGATCCAGCTGTATCACTTATCATCTTTGCAACAAAGCTATAAAGCATTTCTGAAATAAGCTGAATCTTGTTTGGTATAATTTGCTTTTCTTTTGTTCCTAAAAATAAAAACAATCCAATTAATCCTGCACTTAAAACCATAAATAAGCTAGCATTTGTAAACGATAAATCCACACCAGCTATTGCAATTTCAGGTCCAATTTTATGAACACTAAATTGTTGCATTGGGTTGCTTGCCATAAAAATCCTTTATTAATCTTCTTTTTGCATTCGGTTAGCGGTCCTAATTACATTTAACATTCCAGCAGCTGCTCCTAAAAAAAAGAAAATTATTATTAACCATGGTTTAGTACCAAACCAACTATCTAAAATAAACCCAATTATTGTCCCAACCCCAACAGCGGCCACTAATTCAGTGCCTAATTTGAACGCACTACCCATAAAAGACCCTCTTTTTTCACTATCAGAAAGAATATTTTTCTTAATCTTAGATTTTGCAATCTTAAGGCGAGTTTTAAAATCATCTGGAGTTGTCATCAGTTAATTTTTTAAGCTACAAGCTCTTCAGCTTTTTGCAAGTCTACAGCAACTAATTGGCTTACACCTTGCTCAGCCATTGTAACGCCATAAAGTCTATGCATCCTAGACATTGTTAATGCATGATGAGTGATAATTATAAATTTAGTTTTAGTTATTTTTGTTAATTCATCTAGCAAGGCACAAAATCTAGTTACATTGGCGTCATCCAAAGGTGCATCCACTTCATCTAAAACACAAATAGGAGAGGGGTTCACTAAAAAAACTGCAAACACCAGAGACAATGCTGTTAAGGCCTGTTCGCCACCCGATAACAGAGTGATTGACTGAAGCCTTTTTCCTGGTGGTGAAACAAACATTTCCAAACCTGCCTCTAAAGGATCATCAGAATCTACTAACTCAATTTTAGCCGTCCCACCACTAAATAATTTAGTATAAACCTCATTAAATTTTCTATTAACTTTAGTAAAAGCTTCTAATAATCTCTCTCTTCCTTTTTGGTTTAACTCATCTATACTTGATTTTAACTTTACAATTGCCGAATAAAGATCAGCTCTGTCATCTTCCATTTTTTTTATTTCAGTTTCATATTTTTTTGTCTCCTCATCAGCTCTTAAATTTACAGAACCTAATGACTCTCTTTGTTTTTTTATTTTTTCCACTTTAAGAGCTTGGGTTTTGATATCAGGCATTTTTTCTAATGACAAATTATTTAAATCAGATTTAAAAAGTAAAGAGTTTTCGTTTTCAATATTTAATTCATTTTTAACCGAATACATTAAATCTTTTTTTCTACTTTCAATTCCTTCAGTTGTAGCTTCATTTCTAGCTTTATTTTCTTTTAAATTTGAAAGTTTTAATTGTATCTCTTTTAAATTTTGATTAATAAAATTATATTTTTTTTCAGCTTCATCTAATTCTGCTTCAATTTCTTCATTTCTTTTCTTAGTATTTTCTAGATTTTGTAAGTTCTGTCCTTTGGAAGTTGCTATTCTTTCTGGATTTTTTTGATTTTCATTTAACTCTATTTGTAATTTATTTTTTCTTTCATTTAACTCAGAAATCATTTTTTCTGAGTTTGATTTTAAATTTCTCCAGTTCTCAAGTTCTATATCAATATTTTTAATTCTTTCTTTACGTTTTATAGAGTCGCTTTGTATAGATTTATTTTTTCCGTATTTTTCAGCATATTCTTCTTGAGATAAAGTTATTTTTTTGACTAACATTTTTAAACTTTTAAACATATCTTTTGTTAGCTTCTTATCTTGATCTATATAATTCTCAATTTCGTCTAGCATTTCATCAAGTTGATTTTGTAAACTTTCTAGATTAATTTTTGACGTATTTAATTCTTTAGATGATTTTGACTCTACTTCTAAAAGTTCATTTTCTGTTATTAGTAATTCTTCTTTTTCTTTTGATATTCTCTTTTCATTTAAACCAGCATCTAAAGAAATACTTCGTTCTCTCTCTAGATCTGATTCAATGGTTTTAATAGATTTTTCAAGTTTTAATTGTAATGATTTTACTCTTGCCTCTTCATCATCTAGACTCGTTATATCAAGATTTAACTTTTGTAATTTTGCAGCGCTTTCCATTTTTTTATCTCTTAAAGGAGAAAGTTTTTTATTCTCTTCATCTAAAAGGGTATTATTGTGGTTAAAATCTATATTTACCGCGCTTAAATCATCATCTAGTTCATTAAGTTTTTCTGCAATTTTTTCTTTGTCTTTTTCTATTTCTTGAATTTTTAAGTAATATAACCCAGCTTCAATTTTTTTAATTTCCCCTGATATTTCCTTATACCTTGTTGCTTCCTCAGCTTGTTTTTTTAAATTATCTAATTGTTTTTGCTGTTGCTTCTTTAGTTCATCGGCTCTTTTTAAATTATTTTCAGCTGCATTCAGTCTTGTCTCAGCTTCTTGTCTTCTTGCATGGATTCCAGAAATGCCAGCTGCTTCCTCTAAAATTGATCGTCTTTCAATCGGCTTTGAAGTAACAAGTTGTCCAATTTTACCTTGGCTGATTAATGAGGGTGAATGAGCTCCAGTGGACAAATCTGCAAAAAAAGTTTGAACATCACGAGCTCTTACTTCTTTGTCATTAATATAATATTTTGATCCTTTGTCTTTTTCAATTTTTCTTTTAATAATTAATTCATCAAGTTCATTATATTGGGTGGGTCCATCTTTAGCTTTATTGTCTAGAAGTAATGCAACTTCTGAAATATTTTTCGATGGTCTATTTGAAGTTCCAGAAAAAATAACATCTTCCATTCCGGAACCACGCATACTTTTTGCAGAATTTTCACCCATACACCATCTTAAGGATTCTACAATGTTAGACTTTCCACAACCATTAGGCCCAACTATTCCTGTCAAACCGTCCTCTATCAAAAAATTTGTTTTTTCAGAAAAAGATTTGAATCCATTTATCTCTAATTTTTTAAATATCATATTTTTTTAAAATTTTTTTTATTATTTTTTCAAAAGACTTATAATTGTGATCACCTTGATAACTTTTTTCATTTATAAAAATAGTTGGAGTTGATTGAATTTTATATTTTTTTTGAGCTTCAATTCTTTCTTTTAAGATTTGCTCTTGGGCATTTTCATTTTTAAGACACTTATCCATTTCAGAATTGTTTAAACCATTGTCTAAACCAATTTTTTTAATAGATTCGTTAATAACATTTATATCAGATCCCATTGCCCATTTATTTTGTTTTTTATAAATTTCACCTAATAATTGAAAATTCTTTTGATTATCTATATGACATCTCACAATAATTTCAGCATTAAGTGCAGCTAAATCTAAAGGAAAGCCATGATGTTCAAATCTTACTAAATTTTGGTCTATATAATCTTTTTTTAATTCTTCAAAAATATTTTCATGAAAACTTGCGCAATGAGGGCATGTAAGAGAAGAGAATACTTTTATAGTAATTTTAGCATTCATACTTCCAATGCTAAGAATTTTACTTTCAGCATTAGCTGAAAATGTAATAAAAAAAATAAAAAGTATTTTATAGATAAAATTATTCATTTCTTTCGTTAAAAGCCTTTAAAAAATTATTTAGTGAACTTTTTAATTGTGTATCGTTTACCTTATTCATTTTTTCATTAATGTTTGAAAAATTTTTGATTTTAGGAAATATTTTTTTTTCTGATTCAATTTTTTCTTGCACTATCTTTAAAGTTACTTGACTAATACAATTATAACCAAAAAAACTATTTATTTTATCCATAATCTCATTTTTCTCATATTCAATTTCTAGCTCTTTTCCATGAAGCACATTTAACACTAAAGTGCCGTTCCTCATTTCTTTGCCCATTTTAATAGTAATTGGATAGCATGCGTCTGAAATTTTCTTGCTCACCATCTTAGTCCAATTATCAACAATGTTAGAGAAGTTATAACCACCTTTTTTTAAATGTTTTTTTAAAGTTTTTGGTATTGAGCTTGAAAAAGGCCTTAACCCTTGTATGAAATTCTGTGATTTATTATTATTATTTTTACTATGCATATAAAATCTAATTTACCAAAAAAAATTCTTAGTTGGTACGATAATAATAAACGTAATCTACCATGGCGTGTAAGCAAAAAATCAAAGAATAAGCTATATTATAGACTTCTTAGTGAATTCATGTTGCAGCAAACTCAGGTTAAAACGGTCATTCCATATTTTAATAAATTCACTAAAAAATTTAAAACACTAAAAGAGCTTTCAAAGTGTAGTGAGAAAGAAATTTTGAAATTATGGGAGGGGCTTGGTTACTATAGAAGGGCTAGAAATCTTTTGACTTCTTCCAAACTATTGGTGAAAGAATATAAATCAAAATTGCCAGATGAAATAAAGGAAATTAAAAAACTACCTGGAGTAGGAGATTATACAGCTAATGCATTATTAGGATTAGTTTACAACAAGCCAACAATTGCGCTTGATGGAAATGTAAAAAGAGTATTCTCTAGATTGTTGAATAAAAAAGTCTTAAAAATTAATTTTGAAAAATTCATTGAACTAAATAAAAAAAACTTATTCAGCACAAAAAGAAATTCAGATTTTGTGGAGGCTTTAATGGAGTTTGGAGCTTTAATTTGTAAACCAAAAGACCCAAAATGCGGTATTTGTGATTTGAATAGAACATGTAAGTATTTTAATTCTTCAAATAAAATAAAAAATATTAAAAATAAAATGATAAAAAGTAAAAATTATGATTTTTTTTGTTATTTGAATAAAAAAAAACAAATAGCCCTTACTAAGAAAAATAATCTAGGTTTTCTAAATGAATTTAACTTGCCTCAAATAAAAGAGACAAATTCTGATGTTAGAAATCCAAATTGGAAATTTTTAAGCAACTATAAAAATTCTATTTCTAATATTAAATTAAATATTAATTTATATTATAAATTTTCAAACAAAATACCTTTAAATTTTAATTGGTATTCAATAGAAAAGAACAAAGAATTCATTCCGACTTTTACAAAAAAAATATTTAAACAAGTATCAATCTTATTCTAATGAAAAAAAAAATAGCAATTATCGGGGCGGGAATAGCAGGACTTACTCTTGCAAATTTTATTAAGAAATATTCAGATCACGAATTTATGGTTTATGAAAAGGAAGAGAGTTTATCTCTTGATCAAGGTTATGGCATTCAACTGGCAACAAACAGTATTAAAATTTTAAATCAAATAAATTTTAATAAAATTAACAATGAAAAAATATTTCATCCAGATACTTTAGATTTCTATAACATTAAAAATGAAAAAATATGTGATTTAAATTTATCAAAATTTAATGATAATGAAACAAAATATACAACTTTACAGAGATCAGATTTAATAGAGTTTTTAAAAGACGACATCTATACTCAACATTTAAGATTTGGAAAAAAAATTAAAGAAGTTTCAGAACTAAAAGAAAAAATTTTAATAAAGTTTGATGACAATACTAACGATCTTGTAGATTTTGTAATTGTTGCGGATGGAATTTTTTCTACTACAAAATCTTTTTTTGAGAAGGCAAAAAATAAACCTAAGTATAAAAAGGCTTTAGCTGTTAGGGCAATCTTAAAATCAAAACTTAAACTTAATATTAATGAACAAAACATAAGTTTAATGCTAGGCAGCAACACCCATATTGTGCTTTACCCTATTAATAAAAATAAAGAACTGAACATGGTTTGTACAATAAGAAATAAAAAATACGATCCTGATAATATAAAGTCTTTGATTGAAAACACAGTTCTTAAACAAAATCCAAATTTAAAGGTAATTTTTGACAATGAGATAAAATCTTGGCCTTTATATTTTACTCCTAAAATTATTCCTTCTTCAAATAAAAAAGTTTTTTATATAGGTGATGCATTTAACGGATTTTTACCAACACTAGCGCAAGGAGCAGGTCAATCTATAGAAAGCGCATATGAGATATTTAATTTATTAAAAGACGGTAAACTTGGAAATGACAATACTTATTTTGAAGAAAGATCTAAAAGAGCAAAAATTATTAGACGAAGATCTAATTTTAATTTCTTTGCATTTCATTTTTCAAGCTCGATTATGCAAAAAATTAGAAATATATTTTTGAAGTTTTTAGTAAAGCGAAAAGCTTTTATAGATGCTTATTTAAATCCAGTGTATAAAAAGTAAAAAAAATTCATTTTTTTGTTTCTTTTTTTCCCAGCTTTCTTTTGAAAAAAGTTTTACCAAACTCTTATCACATAAATTTTTAATGTCTGTGTCTAAAGACATGATGGCGCTAAACTCCTTTAGCTAAAAATCTTTGTCTTAAACTATCAATTAAAATTATTGAATTACCAACTTTACAGTGCCAGTAAGTCCAACCGTTATAACTTTCAGTTCCCATTATTTTAGCAGCTACTTTATGAATAGAACCCTCTGACTCTTTATGCTTGATGCTCCCATCAACCATAATTTTAGCGTTAAATTTCTTTTTTGGATCAAACAAAACGGTACCTGGTTTAAGAATTCCCAATTCAACTAATGAACCAAAAGGTATTCTCGGTTTGGATTTATTGTTTTCAATTGTATCCAAATAATCTTCTTCAATAACTTTAGCCTTTTTTATCCTATTGCTTGCAGCTTTAAAGTATTTCTTATCTCTCTCTATACCAAAATATTTTCTGCCTAGCTTTTTGGCAACTACCGCCGTGGTTCCTGTACCTAAAAATGGGTCAAAAACAGTATCTCCTTTATTTGTTGTAGCTAATATAATTCTATGTAAAAGAGACTCAGGTTTTTGAGTAGAATGAACTTTTTTACCATTACTTTTTTTTAATCTTTCTTTTCCATTACAAATTGGCAGCATCCAATCAGATCTCATTTGCAAATCATCATTTAAGCATTTTAGAGATTGATAATTAAATGTGTATTTTGATTTTTTACTTTTTGAAGCCCAAATTAAAGTTTCATGAGCATTAGTAAATCTTGTGCCTCTAAAATTTGGCATTGGATTATTTTTTCTCCAAATAACATCATTTAAAAGCCAGTAGTTTAGATTTTGCAAATGATAGCCTAATCGAAAAATATTGTGATAAGAACCTATTACCCAAATACTTCCATTATCTTTTAAAATTCTTTTGCATTCTATTAACCAAGATTTGCAAAAATCATCATAATGTTTGAAACTATTAAATTGATCCCATTTATCATCAACGCCATTTACTTTACTAGCATCTGGTCTAGTTAAAGTTTCACCTATCTGCATGTTGTAAGGAGGGTCTGCAAAGACTAAATCAAAAGATTTGTCAGGAATTTTTTTTATTTCCTTAAGGCAGTCACCGTTAACAAT
>VMHT01145064.1_pt1 | contig 11139 bp, 16 predicted proteins | sample 4693611 | NCBI WGS metagenome assembly VMHT01 (sample SAMN12280063, study PRJNA550983) | marine metagenome | isolation source: seawater sampled from same location over 5 years 0.02-0.2 micron viral filtrate | place: USA: collected off the coast of southern California halfway between the port... ... | reverse complement strand
CTGTCTTAAATACTTTAATTAAAAATGCAGAAAATAAAATTTATAGAGAAGTAGATTCTGATCAAGACAGACACTACGCAACATCTAACTTAATTATTGGAAATAGATATGTAACTATTCCATCTGATTTAAGAGCTATTAGATATGTTCAATTAACAAATTCAGAAGGCGATCAATTTTATTTAGAACAAAGAGATACAAGTTTTATAGCTGAATATTATGCTACTCCAGGAAGTAGTTCAGTTGATATACCAAAATATTATGCTAATTGGGATGAGAATTTTTGGGTAGTAGCTCCTACGCCAGATAAGACTTATTCTATCACTTTATCTTATGATAAAGAGCCTACAAGTATTACAACAGACACAACAGGCACATATTTGTCAAACAAATATTCAGATTTACTTTTATATGGATGTTTGGTAAACACATATGGATACTTGAAAGGTCCTGCAGATATGTTACAATACTATACAGGACAATATCAAAAGTCTTTAGAATCGTATGCGATCGAACAAATTGGTCAAAGACGCCGAGACGAATATCAAGATGGTGAAATTCGCGCTCAACTAATATCTAAATCACCATCAAGTAATAAATAAGGAGATAACACATGGCAAATATTGTACCATTCGCATTTAAAGGTGAACTCGCATCAGGAACGCATAACTTTGCATCTGGTGGAAATACTTTTAAGATAGCGTTATATACAGCTAATCCATATACAACATCAAGCACAGTTTTTTCTGCAACAAATGAAGTAAGTTCAGGAGGTGGTTCTAACTATCCTTCTGGTGGAAATACGTTAACAGGTCAAACAGTAACTGCAACAACTGCAACAACTGCAATTGATTTTACTGATACAACTTTTTCTACCGCTACTTTTACTGCAGCATTCGCAGCTATTTATAATACAAGTGCTTCTAGCAAATTAGTTGTGGTATTGGATTTTGGTGGTAACAAGACAGCAACAAATGGTGACTTCACTATTTCGTTCCCTGATCCTACTACACCAGGCAATGCGATTATAAGTATAACATCATAAGGAGATTAAATGGCGTTAGTAATAAATGATAGAGTAAAAGTAACAAGTACAACTACTGGTACAGGTGCAATGGCACTTGGAGCAGCAGTAACTGGTTTTGAAACTTTTGCGCAAGGTATTGGAAATAACAATACGACTTACTATTGTATTTTTAATCAAGGAACAACAGAATTTGAAGTTGGTCTAGGTACATTAGACGGATCAAGTGCAAATCTAACTAGAACTACAGTTATCTCCAGTTCTAATTCAGATGCAGCAGTTAATTTTAACTCTGGCACTAAAGATGTATTTTGTACATTACCAGCAAGCAAATCGGTTTACCTAGACGCAACAGGTAATCCAGTAGGAGCAGCATCTGCTGGCTTTGCATTAGCAATGGCGGTAGCATTATAAATAGGAAAAAAATATGGCACAAGATTTTAGAAACGTATTAGTTAGAACAATTGGAACAGGTGATACTACTTTATTAGCAGCTGGGGATTATGATGCAGTAATAGGTATTAGATGTTGTAATATTTTAACATCAACAATTGCAATTGATGTTAAGATTGCTAAAGGCGGAGCTGATTACTTTTTAGCAAAAGGCGTTAGTATTCCACCAAACTCTGCTATTGAATTAATTCAAGGCGGAGCAAAAATTGTTTTAGCTAATGGTGATACGTTAGAAGCAGTCTCTGATACAGCAAGTAGTTTAGACGTGGTTCTTTCGTACATCGATACAATTAGTTCGTAAGGAGTATTATGACTGCAATAGTAAATGGAATCCAATATATTGGAGGACAGACATCACCGGATGAATTTATAAAAAATCAAGCAGGTACGATTGATGGTACGCAAACTGTTGAGAACGGAGTTCTTGCAGGTCCTATCACTATACCTGGAACAATAACAGTAACAGGAACATTGGTAATAGTTTAATGAGTAAAGTAGAAGTAGATCAGGTAGATCCACAATCAGGAACAACCTTAACATTAGGTACATCTGGAGATACAATTAATATTCCTTCAGGTGTAACTTTAGCTAATGCAGGAACAGCAACTGGTTTTGCTAGTATTGCTTGGCAATCTTCTATTGTTACAGCATCTACTTTAGCAGCTGTTGCAGGTAGAGGTTATTGGATTGATACTACTTCTAATGCTTGTACAATAACATTACCCGGTGCAGCTTCTGTTGGAGATAGATTAATTTTTACTGATTACGCTAGAAATTGGTCAACTAACGCAGTCACAATAAACCAAAACAGTTTAAATTTTCAAGGAAACTCATCCCCTAACCCAGTATACAATACTAAAGGTCAATCAGTAGATATAGTTTATTCAGGAGCAACTCAAGGTTGGATTCCTAATTCTGATGATGATGTAACTGATGAAACACCACAAATTTATGATGCAGAATATTTAGTTGTTGCTGGAGGTGGAGGTGCTGGAAAACCAGGAGATAATAGATCTGGTGGTGGAGGTGCTGGTGGTTTATTAACTAATTATGGTGGAACTGCTATTTCTTTTACTGGAGGTGTTACTTACACAGTAACAGTAGGAGCTGGTGGTGCTGCTGGTACTTCTGGTACTGGTGCACAAGGTGCAAATAGTGTTTTATCTGGTTCTGACATTACATCAATAACTTCTATCGGTGGCGGAGGAGGAGGAGGTCAAACTCCTACTACTGGTGGCTCTGGTGGTGGTGGTGGAGATACTGAATCTGGTGCAGCTGGTACTGTTGGTCAAGGTAATGCTGGAGGAAATGGTACTCCTGGTTCAACTGCCGCTGGTGGTGGAGGCGGAGGTGCTGGTGCTGCTGGAGGAAATTCAAGTTCATCTACTGGTGGTGCAGGAGGTAATGGACTTGCAAATTCTATAACTGGTGCTTCTGTTACATACGCTGGAGGTGGCGGTGGAATTTGTGAAAATGGAACTGGTGGTAGTGGAGGCTCTGGTGGAGGGGGTGCTGGTGATGGTGGAACAGGAGGAGATGGAACTGCAAATCTTGGTGGTGGTGGTGGAGCTGGTCGTACTGCGGGAGGTGATGGAGGAAGTGGAGTTGTTATTTTAAGAGTAGCGACAGCAAAGTATTCAGGAACTACAACAGGCTCACCAACAGTAACAACAGATGGGTCAGATACTATAATAAAATTTAACGCATCAGGGAGTTACATAGCATAATGGCACATTTTGCAAAAATAGGAATTGGAAACATAGTTGAAAAAGTTGAAGTGGTATCTAATAATATTGCTACAACTGAACAAGCTGGTGTAGATTTTTTAAGAAATTTATATAATGATCAAAATGCTCAATGGTTTCAAACTTCTTATAATAATAATATTAGAAAAAACTTTGCTGGTATTGACTATATTTATGATCAAGCAAGAGATGCTTTCATAGAACCAAAACCATTTAATAGTTGGACTTTAAATGAAACAACTTGTAATTGGGAATCGCCAGTAGTAAAACCTGACGATGGTCAAAATTATGTATGGAATGAAGAAAATCAACAATGGAATTTAATATAATATGACAAGTAAAATTAAAGTAGATAATATAAATAAAGTTTCAGATGATTCAAACATCATCAAAAAATGTGGAACAACAACGACAGTTGGATCAGGTTCTGGCCAAACGATTGTAGTTGATGGTGCAACAGTAACATTAGGTAGATGTGGTGGTGCTGTTAATCTTGCATCAGGTGCAACACAAACAGGTTTTGGTAGAACAGGGACTGTAGATTGGCAGACAGGAAGTATTAAAACAGCTACATTTACAGCAGCAAATGGAGAAGGTTATTTTGCAAATACAACAGGTGGTGCTTTCAATATGAATTTACCAGCAGGTGTTGTTGGAGCTATTGTTTCAGTAGCTGATTATGCAGAAACTTTTGCAACAAATAATTTAACAATTGTACCCAATGGTTCAGAGAAAATTGGTTCATTAAATCAAAATGCAACTTTAAGTACAAAAGGTCAATCAGTAACTTTGGTATATGTAGATTCAACACAAGGTTGGATTAATACTATGGATTCAACATCTAATGTTAGAGGAGTAATTCCGTTTGTAGTTGCAACAGGTGGAACAATAACAGAATCAGGTGACTATAGAATTCATACATTTACTTCAAGTGGATGTTTTGCTGTTACAAATTTAGCACAATGTTCAGCAAATGATAAAGCATCTTATCTTGTTGTAGCAGGCGGTGGATCAGGTGGTGACAACATTGCTGGTGGAGGCGGTGGCGGTGGATTTAGAGAAGGTAAACTTTCTACTGATCCTTACACAGCATCTCCTTTAGCTGCAACACCTTGTTCAGCTATAACATTATCAGTTCAAACTTACCCAATTACAGTAGGTGCAGGCGGAACTACTACAGGTCCTTTTCCTAGTCAGACCAATGGTTCTAATTCAACTTTTACAACAATAACTTCTGCCGGAGGTGGTAGAGGTGGTAGATTTCCATGTTCTGCAGGTCAACCAGGAGGTTCAGGTGGTGGTGGTGTTCACGGCGCAGCAACAGGTGGATCAGGAAATACACCTCCAGTAAGTCCCCCTCAAGGTCAAAATGGTGGACCAGCAAACAGTCCAACTTTTCCTCAACTTGGAGCCGGAGGCGGCGGTGGAGCAAGTGCATCCGGATCATCTGGTACTAGCCCTAGAGGTGGAAATGGTGGAGATGGAGCAGGAACACAGATTAATCCAGCTGCTGGTACTCCAGGACCAAGTGCACCATTAAGATATTTTGCTGGTGGAGCTGGCGGTGGTATTTATTCTTTAAGTCAACCTAATCCAAGTTATGCTTCAGGAGGAGCAGGTGGTGGAGCCCCAAGTTGGGGAACAGGTAATCCTATACCTTCACCAAATTTTCCGCGTAAAGGTACAGCTAACACAGGTGGTGGTGGCGCACAATATTCTGGCAGTGCACCTTGTACGGGTGGAACAGGTGGGTCTGGTGTGGTAATAATAAGATATAAGTTTCAATAATTATGAGTACAATTAAAGTAAATAAATTAGAACAAAGATCAGGATGCACAGCTACAGTCGGTGGTGGGGCGGGCAAAACTGTTACAGTAGATGCAACTACAGTTACTTTAGGTAGATGTGGTGCAACAGTTTCATTAGCTTCAGGTGCATCTCAAACTGGATTTGGTAGAACAGGGACAGTTAACTGGTGTACGACTGCCAAGACTTCTCCATTAACATCAGTTAGTGGTAACGGATATTTTATAAATACAACAGGAGGAGCAGTTACAGTTACTTTACCAGCATCACCAAGTGCAGGCGACATTGTAGCATTTTCAGATTACGCTTCTACATTTCAAACAAATGCTTTAACTATTTGTAGAAATAGTTCTAAAATTAATGGTGGTTGTTTTAATGGTATAGTATCTACTCAAGGAGCAGCTATTACATTAGTTTATGTAGATGGTACTAGAGGTTGGAAACAAGTTAATGATGCTACTTTAAACGTATCAGGTGTTCCTAGTTTTATAACAGCATCAGGTGGAACAGAAACAACTTGTGGAGATTATAAAATTCACACTTTTACTTCTACTTCATGTTTTGCAGTTACAACAGCCCCTACTCCAGCTAATAATAAAATTTCTTATTTAGTAGTTGCAGGCGGTGGAGGATCATATCCAAATATCGGTGGTGGCGGAGGTGGAGGAGGTTTTAGAGAAGGTAAACTTTCTACCGATCCATATACAGCGTCACCTTTAGCTGCAACACCTTGTTCAGCTTTAACAATTGCAGCAGCAACAACATATCCAGTTACAGTAGGAGCAGGTGGAGCAGGTGGTTGTTCAAGATCAAGTGGAACTACTTCAATTTTTAGTACAATAACAAGTGCAGGTGGAGGAGCATCTGGTGGTGCACCATCAGTTGCCGTTGTTTCAGGAGGTTCAGGTGGTGGGGCCGGTGGTAATGTTCCTGGTGGAGGTGGTGCAGGAAATATTCCTGCAGTTAGTCCAGCACAAGGTCAACCTGGAGGCGGTGCCGGTACAGGTTTTCCAGCTCTTGGAGCCGGAGGCGGCGGTGGAGCAAGTGCTGCAGGAGGTAGTGGATCAAGCCCAAGTGGAGGACCCGGAGGAGATGGCGCAGGAACAGCAATTAATACAGCAGCTCAAATAGGAGCACCAGGACCAAGTGGTTCATTAAGATATTATAGTGGTGGAGGAGGCGGTGGAGGATATGCTAATGGTAGTGGTAATTCAGGTGGATATGGTGGTGGAGGAAATGCAAATTCAGCACCCCCCGCTCCTGGAAATGGAACAAATGGTACAGCTAATGCAGGTGGAGGTGCAGGAGGTTCTGGTATGGCAGGTGGATCAGGTATAGTAATAATAAGATATAAATTTCAATAATTGAAATAGATTAACAAATAAGATATAAGGAGAAACATTATGGCACATTACGCAAAACTAGGAATAAACAGTAAAGTTATAGGAGTAGAAGTTGTAGCTGATGCTGATTGTCAAAACGCTAGTGGTGTTGAAGATGAAGAAGTAGGAAGACAGTTTATGGAAAGAATCCATAGCTGGCCTTTATGGAAAAAAACATCTTACAATACATCTGGTGGACAACATAAAGAAGGCGGAACACCTTTAAGAGGTAACTACGCAGGTATAGGTATGACTTATGATGAAGATAACGATATTTTCATTGCTAAAAAACCTTACGCTAGTTGGATATTAGATGTTCCTACAGCTAGTTGGAAATCACCAATAGGTGATGCACCAGCATTAACAGCTGAACAACAATCTCAAAATGATGCTGTAACTCATCATTGGATATATAACTGGAATGAGTCTGGTCAATCTTGGGATATAGAAGATATAAAAGCCTAATTCATTTGACATTTTAATTAGAGTTTATTACATACTAGATAGGTATGCATAAGAAAGTATTAACAGAAGTAGATCTTTATACAGGCGAAATTCAAATGCCTAAAGGCTTTGAGATTGACCGTGATAAAATAAGAAACGATCTTATAGAATCTTACGTAAAACAAAACAGAATCAACACTAATCCACAAACCTATGCTTTTGATGATTATGTTGTGCCTTATTCTCAACCTTTACAATGGATGCAAGATTACGTTAGAGATCATTGGAGAGTTGAGTATGATAGAACTTTAGTGCAAAAAAATATGCACGGCAATGTTATGCATCCTAAAGAAAAGTCTTGGACAAGACATCAAGTTGATCCAGTTGATCTACTTAATTCACCAGACTACACTCTTATTTATGGTATAGATGTTAAAGAAGGTTCTTCAGAATGTATTATTGAATACGATGATAACAGAAGAAAAAATAGAACTTGGCATTTACCTATAAAAGATAATCACTTTATAATGTTTCCAGCTACTAATAAGTATTCTTTTTCACCTAATACTTCTAATGGCTTAAATATAATTTTAACAATTAACTATGAATATATCTAATCATTACTGGTACTTTGAATCTGCAATACCACCAAGAATTTGTGATATGATTGTTCAATATGGTAAAGCAGAAAAAGAAAGAGAAGAAATAGCCATCACAGGTGGTTATGGTAGAGATAGAGATTTAAAAAAACAACCTCTTACTAAAGAAGAAGTAAAAGATTTACAAAAGAAAAGAGATTCAAATATTGTTTGGATGAACGATAGATGGATATACAAAGAAATACAACCTTATGTACATCAAGCAAATCAAAATGCAGGTTGGAACTTTGAATGGGATCATTCTGAATCTTGTCAGTTTACAATATATAAAAAAGGTCAGTATTATGATTGGCACTGTGATAGTTGGGATAAACCTTATCCTCATCAAGGACCAACAAACGGAAAGATAAGAAAACTATCTGTAACGGTAACGTTAACAGATCCAAAAGAATACAAAGGTGGAGAGTTAGAGTTTGACTTTAGGAATTTAGATCCTGATAAAAAACCTAACATTAGAGCGTGTACTGAAATATTACCAAAAGGCTCTTTGGTTGTGTTTCCTTCATTTGTATGGCATAGAGTTAAACCCGTAACTAAAGGAGAAAGGAATAGTCTAGTAATATGGAATCTAGGTTATCCATTTAAATAATATGAATGATATAAAACAAGGTGGCAGTAGTACACCACAAAAACCAAAAGGACACGTAGATTTTAAAGCTGCGTTTTATTTTCAAACACCAATTTGGATTGCAGAAGCTCCAATGTTTTTAAAAAACGCAATTAATCTAACAGATAAATATTTGAAAAAAGGTGAGAAATTATTAAAAGATAAAATGAAAAATGAACCTAAATGGAAAAAAGATATAGGAGATTTTGGTTTATCAAATCACAGTGAAAGTTTTCCACAAGATCCTAAAGCTAAAGATCTAGTAGAGTTCATTGGTCAACGATCCTTTGAGTTTTTAGATTGGCAAGGATTTAATTTACAAAATCATAGCTTACACTTTACAGAATTTTGGGTACAAGAATTTAGTAAAAGAGGTGGTGGCCATCATGCTACACATCAACATTGGAATCAACATGTATCAGGATTTTATTTTTTAAAATGTAGTGATAAAACATCTTACCCTATTTTTCATGAACCAAGACCTGGTGCAGAGATGACAAAGTTACCTTCAAAAGATCAATCACAAATTACACTGGGTACAAGTCAAGTGCATTACAAACCTAAACCAGGAACGATGATTATATTTCCAGGTTATGTTCCACACGAGTTTGCAGTAGATGCTGGAATAGAACCATTTAGATTTATACATTGGAATATTAAAGTTGTTGAAACAGCAATATCAAAAGAAAAGAGTATTAAATGAGCTTCAAAAAAAATAAATATATAGTTATTAAAGAAGCTGTACCTAAAGACATAGCTGAATTTGTGTACAATTACTTTTTACTTAAAAGAACTGTTGCTAGAACTTTATTTGATCAAAGATATATCTCTCAATTTACAACAGAATGGGGAACGTGGTCAGATCCACAAGTTAAAAATACTTATTCTCATTATGCAGATGTAGCTATGGAAACATTATTGATGAGAACTTTACCTATTATGGAAAAGAAAACAGGACTTAAATTAAATCCAACTTATTCTTATGCTAGAATATATAAAGCTGGTGACATCTTGGAAAGACACAAAGATAGATTTAGTTGTGAAATATCTACAACACTTAATCTAGGTGGTGATTCTTGGCCAATACATTTAGAACCAAAGAAAAATGTAGGTGCACCAGATGGTAAAAAATTAACATATTCTAGTAATAACAAAGGTATTTTAGTTAATCTAAAACCTGGTGATATGTTAGTTTATAGAGGTATGGAATTAGAACATTGGAGAGAAGAATTTAAAGGAGATAACTGTGCTCAAGTTTTTCTGCACTATAATGATCAAAAATCTAAAGATGCGGATAAAAACATAAATGATACAAGACCTCATTTAGGACTTCCAAGTTGGTTTAAAAAGTAATATAATCTTTAAATGGGGGCTGTACTCCACCATACCTACAGCCTCCTTTTAAGGATTATTTATGAGTTTAGGATTTGACGCAATATCAGCATTACCGTTCGCTACATCAGGACCCGATAATGCGGTTTCTGTTTCTGTAGCAGCAAACCAATTAACACTTTCTATTGGAAGTGTAGGTGTTATAGCAGATGCTATTACGGAAGATGCAACTCCTAATCCATTAAGTTTAGGTTTTGGTACTTTAACTATTACAGGTAAAGCTAATCTAGCTTTAACGGCTAACCCATTAACACTAGGTATTGGTACAATTACAGTTACAGCTGATGCAAATGCAACAGTCACAGCAAATCCATTGACGTTAGCGACTGGAAATGTTACAGTAACAGGAACGGCACTTGTACAACCTAATGGTTCACCATTAACGTTGGCTACAAATGACGTAGGTATAATTACATGGAATGATATCATTCCGGGAGCAAATATGGTTTGGACACCAATAGATCCAAGTTAAAATTATGGCATCAACGTATTCATCAGATTTAAAATTAGAAATAGTAGCAACCGGAGAGAAAGCTGGTCTTTGGGGTACTATCACAAATACTAACTTACAAATTTTAGAACAAAGCGCTAGTGGTTATCAAGAAATTGATATGGCTGGTGCAAGTGTAACTTTACTTTTATCAGATGGTGCAACATCAAATGGTAAAAACTTTTATTTAAAACTATCTGGAACTTTAGCTGGTAACAGAACTTTAACAATGCCAGCTGGTTCTGAAAGAGTTTGGATCATAAGTGATGAAACAGTTAGAGGAACATCAAATAGAACTTTAAGTGTTTTAACAGCTAGTGGCACATCTCAACCTGTGCCTCCAGGAGCAAATTTACTTTGTGTTTCTGATGGTACAAACACAACAACAAGAATTATAGAAAAAGGTTATGCAACTATAACTGATTCTAACTCACCCTATGCAGCTGTAGCAGGAGCACAAATATTCGCTAACACAACAGCTAACCCAATAGAAATTGATTTACCTTCATCTCCAGCAGTGGGTGATGAAATTACCATCATTGATACTAGAGGTACATTTGCATCTAATAACTTAACCATTGATAGAAATGGTCAACCTATAAATACAGGAACATCTAATTTAGTTTTAAATACAAATGGACAAGCTATTACTTTAGTTTATATAGATGCTACTAGAGGTTGGGCTTTCAAAACAAACACAGCATAGGAGCTAACATATGGCTCTAACCAAAATTAAATTTGCACCTGGAATTGATAAACAAGACACAGCTGTTGGCGCTGAAGGTCGTTGGGTTGATTCTGACAATGTAAGATTTAGATATGGTCTTCCTGAAAAAGTGGGTGGTTGGCAATCTCTATTAACAGATACAATAGTTGGTGTAGCTAGAAAGATGTTACCTTTTGTTGATAACGATGGTAATAGATATGTAGCTATCGGCACAGATAAATTTTTAATAGTATAATTTGCAGGACAGCTTTTTGATGTTACACCTTTAAAAACTAGTATTACTGGTGCAACCCTTTCAACAAATTCTACGACAACAGTTACGATAACAACTTCAGCAGCAAATGGAATAAATGTAGGTGATATAGTTTTATTTGATAGTGTTACTTTACCAGGTGGTACAGGTTTTTCAG
>VMHT01010642.1_pt1 | contig 11140 bp, 9 predicted proteins | sample 4693611 | NCBI WGS metagenome assembly VMHT01 (sample SAMN12280063, study PRJNA550983) | marine metagenome | isolation source: seawater sampled from same location over 5 years 0.02-0.2 micron viral filtrate | place: USA: collected off the coast of southern California halfway between the port... ... | reverse complement strand
TCTACTAGCCAAGGCAATCGCTAACGAAGCCCAAGCTAATTTCATCAGCATCAAAGGCCCAGAAATGATTTCTAAATGGGTCGGAGAGTCTGAACGAGCAGTCCGTGAAATCTTCAAAAAAGCTAAACAATCATCGCCCTCGATCATTTTCCTAGACGAGTTTGAATCCATTGCGAACATGCGTTCTTCCAACTCTGGTGAAGGAAGCGACGTCTCTAATCGTGTAGTTAACCAACTTTTAGCAAGCATGGATGGAGTTGAATCGATTGATGGAGTTATTGTAGTGGCAGCTACTAATCGTCCAGAGATGATCGATCCTGCTTTACTAAGAAGTGGAAGATTTGAGCGCGTTTTACATGTCCCTCCGCCCGACATAGGCGCTAGAGAGGCTATATTCAACATACACTGCAAGGGTATGCCACTGTCTAAGTTCTCCCTCAAAGACATCCTAAAAGGATTGGATGGATTTACCGGGGCAGATATTGAAGCGGTTTGCCGTGAGGCGGCGCTAATCTGTATGAGGGCTGACAAAAAGAAAGTCACTAAATCTCACTTCGAAGAAGCAATTGGCAGAGTAAGGCCTACGGTAACTCCAGAAATGTTAGATTATTATCAGAAAATGGAAGCACGACTTACCTCCGGAATGTCAAATATCAGGCGCTCGAAAGACTTCTCTCACGGCATTGAAACAATGTGAGATTAACTTAGTCACCGACGCATTGAAGGAGTAAACAACACTCAGTGTATCATACGGGGTAATCAAAGATGGCTATATTTTCAAATGAAATATTTGGCAGAGATGTAGTCGATTCGCATAATGAAAAGCTCGGAGAAATTCGTGATTTTGTAATTGACAAATCATCCGGCTCAGTCACGCAAATTGTCGTTAAACTTGAAGCGAATTTAGACCCCGGAATGCTACCCTGGGAATGCCGCAATGGATTACTAAGTATCCCAATTGGTGATGTGTCAAGAATCTCAAATAGAATACATTTACGAAAATAAAGGGCGATGAGCATTTTTGCCTCAACAATAGACAACATTCTAAACCAAACGCCGAGCGTGTAGTGTCGGAATTACGCTCTAGTAGGTGCTGATATGGTTGAGTGGCGAGAAATTAACTATCGAAGATTCGGCCTTCAAGCCGCATTTTGGTCGGTTATGTTTGTTCTGTTACTGATGATTTTGAGTAATTTTGTCAATTTATCAAATACCAATCAATTATCTGCCTATGATGATGATTGGAATGACATGTCGGCATTTCGCCAAGACATCAAAGATATGGGTGTTGAAACTAGATCATTAGTTAGCAGCCCGCTGCTATTAGCAGATATTGAAGACCCACGAAACACAACTTATGTTGTTGCTGGAGTTGAAAGAGATACGTTATCGCTGCCACAATTTGATGATGACGGATTTATTACGATAGCATCTGATGATGGTTATTCACCTTCAGAGGTTGAGGCGATTGTCACTTTTGTTGAAAATGGTGGGACAGCAATCATTCTAGAAGATTATGGATTTGCTGGCACTATTGCAGAAGCTTTTGGAGTGCAGTACAACGGCTATCAGTTATTTGATACAACTTATGTTCCTGAACTTGACTTCAACTACATATGGATGTGTGTACAAACCACTCCTTGTAGTATGAACGGCAGCCAGATAGATACTGATTCTCTTTCAACTCATGAAAGATGGGCCGACACAACATCTCCATTGAGTGCTCACCCATGTGCAATTGCTAATGGCCAAGCCGTCTCATTGGAAGATTCAGGAGTATGTTCGCATCATTGGGCTGATGGTGAAATCGCATATAATGGCACATATAGAGTACTGCTAAACAATATTACAGCATTGGAATTGATTCCAAATTCAAATAATCCTCTTCCTGAACTTGCGATACGATCCGTGACCAGTAATGAAGCAGGTATCGACGTCAATGGTGATGGAAAACTGGTGGTAAGTGCAGTGCAAAGTGAAGAAACCCCAGATCTTTATGGAAGATTCAACCTAAGCATTGAAGCCTGCGCAAAGTCCACCTGTAATCCCGATGATGGTGGTAGGGTTTTCTTTGTTGCAGATGGTTCTCCTTTAATCAACGCAATATACGATTACTCTGGATTTGCAGAGGGTGAATACGGCCCAACAGATACCGAAATTCCAGCTAATGACAACAGAAAGTGGGCCTTGGATATTATCGCCGAGGCATTGATGACCAGCATCCAGGATGATGGTTTGGAACCGTCGGAAAACGCGATGGTAATTTTTGACGAATCAAGGCACCCACAGAATGCTGTGTTAGCAGATTCATACAATACAATTTATTTCTTGTTGGTATACTTCACTGGAGAAGGTTTAGCCATGTTAGTATTATTCCTAATCCTATTCATTTCGTTTGAGGCGGTACTAATCAGAAAGAAAGACCCTGATAATTGGCGACACGTCTTTTCAATTATTTACTATGGCTTTGGTGATGCAAATAGATACCCTTATTATTCGAAAGTTGAAAAGATTAGGCAAGTATTCCTCTCTAAGGTTAGAAATCAAAATGGCCTTACTCGAGAAGAATTCCACGCCATGTCAGCTAGGGAATTAGTCGCACTGATTAACGATCCAACCTTGGCCAAATTTGCTATTGAGCCAAGTAAGTACTCTCTGGAACAAACTGTATCAATCGTGAAGCGTGTCAAAGCATGGGGAAGGCGGTGATAAAATGTGGACGAGAAAAGCAGCATTCACATTTACCGGAGGTATTGCTCTGATTCTTATTGGAATGATGATATCAAATAACCAAATGATGATTCTTGGTTTAGCATTGATTGCTTTTATTGTAGTTAATTCTTGGATTTCCGGTCACGGTGACGTTGAAGTGCAGCGAACATTATCTGCGGATAATCTCTACAAAGGTGACGACCTCTATGTTGAACTGCTCATTACCAACCGGTCAAATCGTAAAACTCAATTGCTCGAAGTATACGATAACATCCCACACGAGATGAAACTAAGAAGCGGGCTTAATCAAATGCGCCTAAACCTTAGCCCGGGAGAAAGTGCTAGAATTCGCTACGTTCTTCGTTGCCCACTTAGAGGACATTACTCTATTGGACCCGTTTCATTAAGGTCAAGAAATACCTTTAATCTAGGCGTTGAGGAAATGTTTGTTGATCATCACAGTGACATTGTGATATTCCCTCAAATAAAAGAGGTAGAAGAAGCCTTTTTACGCTCTCGTACTCCAAAGATGTACACTGGAGCGACCACGCTTAGAACACCCGGACAAGGCTCAGAATTTTATTCCCTGCGTGAGTATGTTCCTGGAGACCCGTTTAAGAACATCAACTGGAAGGCTTATGCTAGAACTGGAGAATTGATGGTCAACGAGAAATGTCGAGATGCAGTGACTGATTTGTATCTGTTAATTGATTCAAGAGATATCGCAAGAATTGGAACCGTGCTGAAAAACCCGTTGGAAATGAGTACAGTCTCTGCTGCAAGTTTAGCAGCATTTTTCCTAAAACGAAGAGATTCAGTGGCGCTTGGAATCTATGGCGAAAAACTATCATACCTACCACCAGATACTGGAGATAAGCAATATTTCAAAATTCTCAGCGCTCTTGCAGGCGTATCAGCAAAGGGTGAGATGCCGTTGCAAGCAGTGACTAATTCTCTAAGTGGAAGATTTAGCAGAGGCAGCCCGGTATTCATAATTTCATCATGTGAAGGTGACGGAACAGTGCCTGCGGCGGTAAGAGACTTAGTTGGCAGAGGTCATGAAGTAACAGTATTATCACCTTCAAGTATTGATTTTGAAAGATTGGTCAGCCGTATCCCTAGAATGTCATACGAGGTGCTAAAATTAGAACGTCAAAACCGGCTAACTACTTTAGCAGGTTCTGGCGCACAAGTAATTGATTGGATGCCTGACATGGATTTATCTCAAGCATTGATGCAGGTAAGGGGGTACTAAAATGGCTGAAGATGTCCAAGTTCAAAGCGACGTCACCATTACAGGTAGCGCCAAAGCAAGAACATTACATTTGAAAACCCTAAGAAAGCAATGGCAAATCATTACCTTGCAAATCATCGCCACAGCAGCACTTATTGGTATGTATCTCGAGGTTGTATCGACATATGTTGTAGGAACAATTGACCACACAATCCTATTTTCTTCAATCGAATCCTTAATTGGTGATGATTTACCGTTAGGTAATTGGTTTACTGGTGAAGGAAGAACTGGTCTATCGAGGTTCTTCGTCCCCTTAGTCATTGGATTAGTAGTTGGAGGATTGATGGCATTAGTTGCATATCAAACACCTAAGACTCAACAGAGGTTGAAGCTTGGTTTCATCATTACTCTAATCACACTCCTTGTTGGAAGACTAATTCTTGGCTGGCTAACTGGAATGATTTTCTCCTTTGATATTAGATTGCCAGACGACGGTGAATTACAAACTTTAGAATGGCCGCTTTTGATGATAATGTCATTGTTAATTATGTTCGTTTACTTGCTACCAATTATCATGGGCTCAAGAGGGATTTGGGGGTTATCAAAGAAATCTATTGCCTGGGCCATTGGTTTCACTCTTTTATTCCTCGGCATACATGCGATCTTAACATTCCCATTAATCAAATCACAACTAGGCGATTATGGTGGCGCTTTGGCAACCCTTGAATCACAAATATCACAACCCACAATTGGTTTATTTGGAGTTAAACTAGTTACTAGTGAGCAATTTGGTCTTATCCTAATCGCGGTACTAATACTCGTATTCCAAGAATCCGCATTTGGAGTCATCAAGTATCTTGAATACGCCTTCAGACTTCCAGAGTCATGCAAGAGAGACCCTGAATATGTTAACCAAATGGATAACATGTTGAATACTCATTTGATGCATACTTTTGGATTCTTAGGCCTTACTGGTGTTGCCACAATGGTGGCATTGGGCTTCCATAGTGTCTTACTCAGTTTAGTTAGTGACACCACAGGCAGTCAATGGGCAGGACAAGTTTCTGAATCCATTGAACTGTCCTTAACCTATGGACTGGTCATTTCAGCAGTAATGTTCCTATCTTTCATGGCACTCTTCAGATACCTAATACCGTGGCAGAGAATATGGGGTTTCACCTATTCCTTGAGAAATAATAATCCTGTTGAAACAGAAAAGCCAGAAAAAGAATTCATTGAATTCCAGGTTTAATCTCGATTCATCGCCTGAACAAGTCGCCCAATCATCTCTGTGCTAAACAATAATATGAATGGAAATAAGCACCACGTGGCGAATAAAGAAAATATTCCGTCACCAGTTTGATTACTTACTTCTTGATATCCCAAAATGAAACCACATATTGCTAATAATAGCAAAATAGTTTCCAACATGTGTGGATATTTACGGCCAATTGTTTCAGCACGGCCTGATAGTGTAGACGCCTGATTATTAGACATTACAACACCTACAAATCAAGGTCAGATAATTTAGATTCAAGATTATCAAGTGCCGAATTTGTTACCACGGCTGGTTCGCTTCTGTGTTCCCAAGAAGCATCAATTCGGGCAAGCTCGGCTTCCAATGCCGCTCTCTCATCATCATCACTAATTGGTTGTAATTCAACAAATTCTACCTCATCCTCTTCATTACTGGACGAGTCTTCTGGCAACTCTAAGGTTTCCCAACCATCTTCATCAACTGAAACAGAACTAGCTTCTGCCTCTGGAATAACCTCTCCGGAAATGTTTGATTCCATGTGTTTGACCATCTCCTCATCAATGGGAGTTTTTTGGGCTGGGTCGATTACTTCTCTTTCATACGGTAACAGACCGTCTCTTTGGAAGTCCCATAATAGTCCACTTGGAGAACCTCCTGCCAATCCAGACGCATCTATTTGAGTAATCAATTCTTCAAGCACTCTGGCGGTTTCCTCCAGTGCGATCGCCTCACCAGCATCTCTTTGATCAGATTCTAAATAAATATCATCGAGTGCTTTTTGGATAAGTTTTCTTGTTGCTTGAGCGATATAAGGTAAAGATTCTGGACGGTTACAATTCGACATTAAGTTTTCCACTTCTTGAGGTGGCGCACCTAATCTCGTTAATTGTTCTAGAACATTTTTCAGCCTTCTTAGCATAGTTATTGAGTGGTCATAATCTTCTAGAAGACGTTCTAAATCAACAACTAAATGGGCAACTGTTTCTCCAAGTTGGTGTTCTAACCTTTGTTGCACAGACCATCTTGAGAGGCCTCTAACAGCACCAGCAGTTTGTGGTACTTGTCTCTCTAACAATTCCATAACCTCACTTGATAACAGATAACGCGGTGTTGCTGCTACGTGATCTACGGTCTTTTGAATAACTTGTAAAGCGCGCTCAACCGCTCTATCGAGTAAGGTTACAGAGTAACCCAAACTCCTCGACCGCTCTAGTCGTTCTAGTACTGGTGCTAGTCCCTCAAAGGTCGAAGCATCGTCTAATAGAGCTTGCGCAAGAGGTTCTTCAGCCAGTCTTGCTCTAATTCTTTCCGCTTCATTGATATCTGCCAAAGCCTCTTCATGGGCTTCTGCTAACTGTTTAGCATTCTCTACAAGAATGGTTAATTCGCCCTCTGCATGACCGCGTTTAGCCCCTAAATCTCCTAATTCTCGAAGCAGGTTTCTGCGTTCTTGCATTAATTGCCGCATTTCACTTTGAATTTGCGCAAAGCGAGCTTCATCTGTACTCAATCTAATTCTTTCATCCTCTGCCCTACGCCTAGCAACTTTTGCTTCAGATTCTATTATTTCTAATTCAGATTTGCTCTTATTGACTCGCTCTTCCTCTTTCATTGCTTCTGCCTGAGCACGAGCATGCCGTTCTCTAGATGCTGCGACTTGTTCCTGTAAGACTCGTAATCTGCGTTCATCATCCTCTGTTTGTTGTCTTATGCTGCCTAATTTTTCACTTGCGGAAGATAATTCTGCGTTTAATCCCGCTTCTTTAAGTGACATATCTTCAATTGATTGGCGTAGTTTTTCACTTGATTCGGTCTCACCAAGGGCCTTGGCTAATTCTGTCGCTCGAACACTTACTTGGTGTTCTAGTTCATTTACTCGCTTAACCAACTTATCGGCTCTAGTTTCTGCTTCATCTGTTCGATTTCTTGCTTCAGCTAATTCAACCTGCATTGTATTAATTTCGGAGTTGACACTCTCAACACTCTCAACCTGCATATTTCTAGTTTCAATCGCTTCTCTAGTTTTGATTTCAGCAGCTTTTCTAGATGCATCAGCAGAAGATAGTTTTGAATTTAGCAATGATTTTTCCTTTTCTAATTCATCAATCTTTAGTTCAGCAGATTCTAATCTTCTACGCAGACCAGCGTCTATACCTGGTGCGGGGGTGAGTTCTACCTGTTCTAGGCCTTTACTAACATCATCCTTAGTCTGAACAAATTTAGCTTTAGCTCGTGAGATTCTCAGACCTTCCATACCAATCTCAAAGCCGATTAGTGAATTTAGGCGGTTAGCAAGATTTGCCCTACGGCTTTCTGATTTAGTCCTAACTGTAACGAGTAAATCTTTGAAGTATGATAGGCTAAAGTCGTTGATAGTTCCTGATTCTCTGGTAAGGATTGTCCCTGCTGGCAAGCGATGCAAACGAATCACTCTTCTAGCTTCAGTAAGTCCAAGCATTGCTTCCTCAAACGATTCAGAAGATGGTGCAAAGATTCCTACTGGAATTCCGCGAGACAAAATTAAGCTCACTGCTTTGGAGGACTTACCAGATTGAATGTGTCCCGTGACGCCTTCCTCAATAGCATCGGCAAGCATTGAAAGTACTGCATCTGCACCACCTTTACCCTCTCGTAAAATGAATCCATCGGGCAACGGTTCGCCAAATCCTGGGCCGGTCGAAACTTCTCCCTCGAGAGCCGCTGCTGCTGCATTGATTAATCTTGTATGATCAGCGTTTGCCTCAGTCCATGCAGCGATTGCAATCTCACCTGTGTGAGCAAGAAGTAAAGCACCATCGCCAGTATGCAAAGTCCAATGTCCCCCGTCTGCAAATCCTAGCCCTTGTGCTAATTTTTCACGCCCTGCAATTGTTTCGCCGACTTCCTTTGCGAGAGTCTCGCCATCTGTTGGCAAATCACCTGCTGAATCTATAAGCATACCAGCATCAACAGCGATTGCTCCTCTAACCACAATATTATCCACTAATTTGGCCAAAACCACTGACAAATCTCTCGATAGTAGACGTTCAACCGAATCGCCCTTGGGCATTAGGCCTTGAGCATCCACTGGATGTTCAAAAGCTTCGGGAATAACCTCAGCAACTGAACCTAGTCCTGTCATAGAATAACTCTGGGCTTCATGCCGAGACATACCTTCTGCTTCGATTTCAAGAAGTCGTTGCTTAGCTTCTGCTCCACCAAGAAGAACAGATGCTTTTTCGCTTTCTGCTAGATATCCTACTACGCGACCGGCACGGACTATTCGGTGACCTGCGGGAGTCTTACGCTTTCCAATCCAAGTACTTATCACGCCATGATCGAAGGTTTGAATTGCCCCTTCTGATACATCAATTTCGGTTTCTACGGCTATTCCTTTTGGTAAATCAAACATAATATCACATCATTGGAGTGGTTGCTAATATTCTTCGGTTTCTATCTAGAGCATGGCGCCACTGGGCTAGACGGCCTCCTTGGCCGGCTAGAACTGTAATTCTGCCCGGTCCGGCTATATCGATCATCATTCGGCTTTCACCTTCAGACCAAATCTCGTACAGTGTTCCCAACTCTAGGGATGAGCACAACTCAACAGCAGTGTTTACTGACTGTATAGCCATTTCAACAGGAGGTACTTGCCCCTCGCTGCCAACACATGCTAGTAAGTTACCAGACTCATCGAGTAGCATTGCTTGCTCAACTCCTTCAGTCTTGGTTAAACCAGCCAGAACTCGTTGTAACATAGTCGCTCAAAATGTTCGTGAGCGTTGTAGGCTTCAAGAAGTTTTGCGTTTTTTCCCCCCTACGGGGGGATTTAACGGGTAAAATCAAATCTCCAACTGGATTTGAATAATAAACCTCGCGGAATATGGTTTATCAGGTCTTTTCCGCGCAATAATTATGCTGCAAAACCTATGGCTTGTTTGGCCCTTTATAGAATAAATTTTCTAATTGAAAATTTGATTTTGTAATTGATAATATTTTATTAAAAATATTCACTAGCAAACTGCATACATATGCGATGGACTCAAACACTAGACGGTTTACGACATTTCATGGCAGGCAAAGTTGGTGGTCTTGAAATCCCCTCTTGTGATTCCTGCGACAAGCCAGCATTACTGGAACAAGCCTATTCTGGCCGTATTCTTTGTGGGCAACACCTCGCCAAATCTATCCGTAAAAAAATTGCCAAGGAGCTACGAAAGCAATTAATTCTAAAAAAAGGTGAAGAAACAACCATTTTCGTTGCAATATCGGGCGGCAAGGACTCAGCAGTATTGCTGCATGCATTAGTTGACATTCTTGGGGTACGACCTGATGTCAAGATTATTGCTGGCACTGTTGATGAGGGAATTGACGGATACCGGCCACCGTCACTGCAATGTGCTGAAGATCTGTGTAAAACCCTTGGAGTGGAGTTCATTACCGTATCCTACAAGGATTTAGGGTTTGAAGAAATGGATACTGTCGCCAAACTTATCCCTGGCATGACCAAGAATAACCCTGGCGCGCCGGGTATGCCTTGCTCCTATTGCGGAGTATTTCGCCGCCAAGGCATTAACCATCTAGCAAAAAAAGTCAATGCTGATGTTATGGCGCTTGGTCACAACTTAGATGATATGGCTCAAACCGTATTAATGAACATGTCAAATGGCGATTTAGAGAGAACCCTTAGATTAGCCCCGCACACCAATACTCCCATTGATGGCCTACCACCTAGAATTGTACCACTTAGATGGATACCAGAGCAGGAGGTTCACCTTTATGCAGTACACAAAAATCTGCCAATCCATCACGAAGAATGCCCGCATGCTAGAGGAGCCCTCAGATGGCGCCATAGAGAAATGGTTGCTACTATGGAGGCAGATGTACCAGGTACTCGACACGGACTTTTGCGCATGGCAGATAATGTCAAAGAATTGCGTAAACAAATAGTTGAGTTGGGCGGACACGAATCTCGGCCAAGCCCGCCAAAGGAATGCCCTGTTTGCTCGTCAATTACTTCAAACGACCAGTGTAAGGCATGTGAAATGCGTGCAATGGTCAAAGACGAATTAGCAAACTGAGATTTATTCTTGACCAACTAATTTGTAGTCATCAGAAAGTGGTGTTGCACCAGTTTCCATGGAGATTATTTGACCATCTTGGAAGCGCATAAACGACATTACTGCTTCTGAGTCAGAGCCGTTTGCAAAGTGGACAATTGCATGTGCAACGCCAACTTCATCATTTTCGAACAAAATTCTGTTTGCTTCGGATTTCGGAGTACCGTCGCCGGCAACGAATCCGAGGATATCGGACTTACTCATGGTAAATCCTCCAACATGTGGATTAAAGACACAATCATCATGGATTAGTGCTCTAAGTGCGTCGACATCTCCGTTTTCCCAGGCTTCATTATATGCTGTAATTATAGACATGAGTCGGCCATCGTGAGATAGTGTTTAAACTAGTCGTATATAGAAAAATGATAAGGTGCCGACTCAACCGATGTTTAGGGATGATTAGTTATGGTGAGTTTAACTGAGGTCAAAGATGCACAAAGAGCATGGGGTGAGGGAATTGTGGCGATTGCTGCAGCCCATACAACTGGTGGTGATTATGTTGGCCTAGCAACTGATCACGTCAACACATTATACGCTTACCAAATGGGACCAGTTTTGTTCAAACCCACCCTTGCTGCTACCGATCAGTTCAGACCAACGTTTGAAACCGCACTATCGTATTTCGTTGCGTCAAATAATGCCTGCCCAGAAGACCAAGGATTTGCTATCAAAGGATGGACCAATGTTCGTTTTGAAAACTCTGATGTTATTATTGATGGCAACACAGCCTTAGCAATGGGGAATTATTTTTTCACCAGTCAAGAAGGTTCTGAAGTAAAAGTTGAATACACATTTGGCTACATTAAAGCTGATGATGGAAGCCTAAGAATCCAATTA
>VMHT01206181.1_pt1 | contig 11141 bp, 9 predicted proteins | sample 4693611 | NCBI WGS metagenome assembly VMHT01 (sample SAMN12280063, study PRJNA550983) | marine metagenome | isolation source: seawater sampled from same location over 5 years 0.02-0.2 micron viral filtrate | place: USA: collected off the coast of southern California halfway between the port... ... | reverse complement strand
GATTGCTCGATAACGCAATTTCCTTCACATAGTCTATCTTGAGGGCATATTCTTCCACATACCTCTGGCATATTATTTGTGCTTTGAGATAACTCATAGGCATCTTTAAGACGACCCTCTGCGGTTAATTTCAACCAATCAGGAATATTATTGCTTAAAGGACAATGTATTTGACAAAAAGGAACCCCACATTGAGAACACCTGCTTGATTGTTCTGTTGCTTTATTGGTTATGTAATCTTTGTAAATCTCATTGAAATCTCCTTTTCTTAGAGAAGTGTCTCTTTTTTCAGGTGTCTCCTGCTTAAGATCAACAAATTGAAGCATTTTTTTTGTCATGAAAGTGTTAATTAAGATAGGAAATTAAAGAATGATAGCTTTTAAGGGTCAATATCATTTACCTAAATCCTAAAAACCTTTAAAAATTAATGCCATTTTATGCATACCTGATATGCATTCATAATTGCCAATAAAAAAACAACGTTTAATTTTATTTATTGAAAAGTGATTGAAATTTTTATTTTATCTTTTATTCAAGGTATAGCCGAATTTTTACCAGTAAGCTCTTCCTCACATTTAATCATTGCCTCTGACTATCTAGAGCTTGAAAAAAGTCTATCAATTGATGTCAGTTTACACTTAGGCTCTTTTCTAGCTGTTATAGTTTATTTTTATAAAGATGTTCTTAATTTCTACAAAGATAAAATTCTTTTTTTTAGAATTATAATATCATCCATTCCAGTAATGTTAGTCGGTTTGATTTTAGTTGAAACAAATTTTATTGAGAAAATAAGAAACATTGAAACTATTGCGTGGACAACTTTAATCTTTGGAATTCTATTGTTTATAAGCGACAAATTTAAAACAGAAAAAACTATTGAAAAAAATTTTAGTTTAAAGGCAGCAATTTTTATTGGCTTTCTACAAATTTTAGCATTGATACCAGGTGTAAGTAGGTCAGGGATAGCTATCACAGCTGCTAGGTTTTTGGGATTTGAAAGAGTTGGCTCAGCAAAAATATCTTTTTTAATATCTATTCCCATCTTAGGCGCTGTTTCTATTTTTGGATTAAACAATATTATTTTTTCTGAAAATCAAGATTTTGCTAAATTAAATATTTTTGCGATAATCTCTGCTTTTTTCTTCTCTCTAATAACTATTAAATATTTTTTAAAGTATCTTAACAAGTTCAGTTTAAGTATATTTGTTTATTATAGAGTTTTATTAGGAATTATTCTTCTAGCCTTAGCTTATCTATAATATTATTGATAAGCCAATTAGTATAATCAATACTATTACGAAAAAAACTATTATTGATTTTTGCAGAGATAAATTTGTTAAAAGTTTCATCTTTTTATATTTAATAAATTTTTTTCAATAAAACAATAAATCAATGTAAATAAATACTTAGATCTTAATTCTTTTATCTTGAATTTAGAAACCCCTTTTGTTCTTCCAGTCCAGTTGATAGGTATTATCTTATACTTATATTTTCTAGAAATAATTTTTAAGGGAATTTCTAGAAAAATATTAAAACTTTCTGAAATTAGAGGCGCAATTTCTTTAAGAGCCTTTTTTTTATAAATTTTAAAAGCGTTTGTATAATCGTTATAACTATTCCAAAAAACAAATCCTACAAAATAATTAAAAATTCTGTTTAAAATTAATTTTTGTATTGGGTAATTAATAATTTTAGACCCATTTACAAATCTTGAGCCTAAAATAGCATCATAGTCACTCTCATTAATTAAAGAATTATATTTTATTAAATCATTAATATCATCTGATTGATCTGCCATCATAATTGCTATATTTGAACCATTTGCTTCTTCGATACCTAGGTTAATTGCTCCGCCTAATCCTTTTTTTTTATTATCTAAGATTTTAAAATTTTTACTTTTAAATAAATTTCTAGCTTTTTCTAATGTGTTATCTTCACTAAAATCATTTATTATTAAAACTTCATAATCTAGACTATTCAAGTTTTTTGAATAATGGTCCATAATAGTATTTAAACTATCAGATTCATTTCTAACTGGTATTATTATTGAAAGCATAAAATATGTTTATTTTTTTCTATTAGTAAGATAATTAAATTATAATGAAAATACTAATTACTGGCGGATGTGGTTTTGTAGGCTCAAATATCGCCATTTATTTAAAAAAAAATCTTAATAAAGTGCAAGTTTACAGTCTTGATAATCTTTCTCGGAATGGATCTTCTTTAAATAAAAAAAGACTCGACGAAATAAATATTAAAAATTTTAACATTAATATTGAAAACTCCAAAAAAATAAAATTCCTTCCAAAATTTGATTTAATAATTGACTGTTGTGCTGAGCCAGCTATTGAAGCTTCGATATATGATGCCGATAGGGTTTTTAATACTAATTTGCTAGGAACATTCAATGTTTTAAAAAAATGTCTACAAGATAAAGCTAATATAATTTTTTTATCTTCGAGCAGGGTCTACTCTATCCGAAAATTAAGAGATTTGGTCAAAAATACGAATATTATAAAACCTCTTAAAATTAAATACAAAATAGACGAAAATTTTACAACCTCCTCCGCTAGCTCACTCTACGGTTTTACAAAACTTGCATCTGAAAAATTAATCAAAGAAATGTTTTATAAAACAAATTTAAAATTTATAATCAATAGATTCGGTGTTATAGCTGGCCCTTGGCAATTTGGCAAACAAGATCAAGGATTTGTAACTCTATGGGTCGCCAGACATTTACTTAAAAAAAAATTGTCTTATATTGGATTTGGTGGCAAGGGGCATCAAGTGAGGGATATTCTACATATAAGAGATGTATGTGAAATTATTTTAATTCAAATTAAAAAGATAAAAAAAATAAATAATAAAACATTTAATATTGGTGGTGAAATTAACAACTCTATTTCTCTAAATGATTTAACAATTAAATGCGAAAAATTGACTAAACATAAAATTAAATTTAAATCAGTCTCGAAAACATCAATTTTCGATATCCCTTATTATGTTAGTGATAATAATAAATTAAAAAAATTTTATAAATGGAAACCGTCGAGAAACATAGACAAAATACTTAAGGATATTTATCATTGGATTTCCAAAAATAATACTATAAGAAATTACTTTTTATGAAAATAGCGTTAATAACAGGTTCTTGTGGGCTAGTGGGCTCAGAGTCAGTAATCTTCTTTTCTAAAAAAGGTTTTAAAATTATCGGAATTGACAACAATGCAAGAAAGTTTTTTTTCGGCAAAGAAGGGGATGTCACTTGGATCAAAAATAAACTTAAATCAAATTTAAAAAATTATTCTCACTTCAATGCCGACATCAGAAATTTTAAAAGTTTGAAAAATATTTTTAAAAAATATAAAAAATATATAAAGGTTATCATTCATGCCGCAGCTCAACCTTCGCACGATTGGGCAAAAAATAAACCTTTTATTGATTTTGATATTAATGCTAAAGGAACATTGAACTTGCTAGAGCTCACAAAAATATATTGCCCAAAAGTACCATTTATTTTTATGTCTACAAACAAAGTATATGGAAATAATCCAAATTTTTTGCCGCTAGTAGAAAAAAAAACTAGATGGGAAATAAAAAAAAATCATAAGTATTATTCTGGAATAGATGAAAGTATGTCGATTGATGATTGCACTCATAGTTTTTTTGGCACATCAAAATCTTATGCTGATTTAATAGTTCAAGAGTATGGTAAAAATTCAGGTCTCAATACAGTTTGTTTTAGAGCTGGTTGCATTACTGGGCCAAATCATTCTGGCGCTAAATTACATGGCTTTTTATCTTATTTAGTAAAAACAACTTTAAAAAATAAATCATACACTTTAATTGGTTACAAAGGGAAACAAGTGAGAGATAACATTCATAGTGTGGATTTAGTGTCTTGTTTCTGGGAGTATTATAAAAGGCCAAGAAAAGGTGAAGTTTACAATGTTGGCGGTGGAAGATTTTCGAATTGCTCTATATCTGAGGCGCTTAACCAGGTTGAAAAAATTAAAAAGATTAAAATTAAAAGAAAAATTCTAAATCAAAACAGAGTTGGCGATCATATATGGTATGTTTCAAATATGAAAAAATTTAAAAAACATTACCCTCGGTGGAAACAAAAATACTCAACAAAGAAAATTCTTAGTGAACTAATTAATATATTTTCTTCTTAATCTTGCAGTAAATCTTTCAATAAGAACTGAGGATAATAGCAACTTTACTGGCAGAAGTATCAAACTGTACCTTGGAAGAATAAAAAATAACGAAAATAATAAAATATTTAATAAATAAAAAATTGATAAAAACTGAAAAAAACCTTTTTCTTTAATCAATGATACAGCACCTATAATACTTATAAGAGATATCAATAGTTTTGGAACAATATGCAATGGATGATAATAATTAGGATAACTTGATTTCACATCAATAAATATAAAAGAAAAAACTTTTAAGAAATAAAAATTTATATACTTTAAGGGATCTTCTTTTAAATATTCAATTGCTCTTTTTTTATAAAAATTATCTAAATTTATTTCATATTTATTATCGGTTTTAATTATCAAATCCTTTCTATTATATTTTTTTTCTATATATTCAGGGCTGCCTTCAACTTTCAAAGAAGGATTATTTCCTTTTAAAAGGTTATACCCTAAAGATTTTGTTAAGACTAAAGAGTCAAAATTTATAAAATTTCTTGCTACGTAAGGCGATATGACTATTGAAGTTAAAATAACAGTCAAAAGTAAAATTTTGATGTTTTTCATATTTAAAATAGAGAAATAAATTAAAGAAAAAAAGTAAAATAAAAAAAATTCACCTCTTATTAAAATTAATAATCCTGAAAAAAAAGAAAATAAAAAAAAATTTCTAAAGTTTTGATTTCTAGATAGCTCTAACAAAAAAAATAAAAAACTAATAATTAAAAATATTTGCAATGTTATTGAAGAAACTTGAACTGATCCATAAACATTTAATGGGAAAAGTGAAAATATTAAACAAATTATATTTGATGTAAATTTATTTACAAATTTTACTAAAATTTTAAATAGAATGATAATTGAAGTTAAGTTTAGTGCTATTTGAATTGTGACTAATAATTTAACAGTATTAAAGAAATCGAACGATATTTCATCTACTAAGTAAATAAAAAAAAAATACAATGGCGGCATAAAAGCTGATGGTAAAACCGCTTCATTGCTGTTAGCAAATTTTGGCATTGCAAAAAAATCACCTAAAACAACATTAAATCCATAGGTTCCTGAAATTTTGTAATTGTGAAATAAAACAGCCCATTCATTTTGTAATTCGGTATCTCCAAAATAAATTGCGGCTAATATTCTTAAAAATAAACCTGTAATCAAAATTGAAAAAATTGGGTATTTTTTAATTAAATTTTTCATAGTTGGTGCGCCTGCTAGGATTTGAACCCAGAACCTCCTGGTCCGTAGCCAAGCGCTCTATCCAGTTGAGCTACAGGCGCTTAGGTCGTACACGTTTTAAATTTAATTTTTAATATTTGCTTTATGTGATAATTAATTATCATAAATTTTGTTAAATGTATTCAGAATCAAAAATTTCGGCTAAAATAAAGTTATTTTATAACTTATTGATATCATTGTTTCCTCTTTTTTTTATTGCAGGAAATATGCTAATAAATATTGGTACAATTTTACTAATTATTTCAGCTTTATTTTTTTTTGGTAAAAAATTATTTAAATTACGATTTTTTTTTCTAGATAAAATTTTAATAAGTTTTTTTTTATTTATAATAATCACAGGTGTGATAAATGACTACTTTTATTTATCTCAAATAACTGGATGGATAAGAGATTTTATTACACTTAAAAAATCAATTTTATTTTTAAGATACCTTCTAATGTACTTTATTTTACGTTTTCTAATCGAAAATGAAATTATAAATTTAAAGTATTTTTTCATAAGCAGCGCGTTGCTTTCCTTCTTTGTTAGTTTCGATATTATATTACAGTTTTTAACTGGAAAGGATGTATTCGGTTTTGAGCCAATTAAACCAAAGTATAGTGGCCCGTTTGGTGATGAACTCATTGCTGGTGGTTATCTTCAAAGATTTTCCCTTTTTACATTTTTTTTAATACCTTTGTACTATTCCAAAGATTTTAGTAAATATTTAAAATTTTTAATTCCTATTTTCTTCCTGATTTTTTTTATAGCAATTCTATTGTCTGGAAACAGAATGCCATTAATCTTATTTTTATTTTTGGTATTTTCAATAATAGTTTTTCAAAAACAAAGTAGAAAATATTTACTATCTTTTATTGTAACGTTCTCTTTAGTTTTTTTAATTGTTATGAATCAAAGTGTAACAGTAAAAAATAATTTCATTTCATTTAACCTTCAAATTTCAGGAGCGATAGAAATTTTAATGAATAAAGATTTTTATAATAAAAAGGCACCACCCTATCTTAAGGAATTTGTGACCTTTTACGATACATGGAAAATGCATAAATATATTGGTGGTGGAATTAAAAATTTTAGATACTATTGCCATGCTAGAGAAAATATAGATCAAAACTCAGAATTTATTTGTAATATGCATCCCCATAATTATTATTTAGAAATTTTAACCGAGACAGGAATAATAGGTTTTATCTTAATTTCTATATTTTTTTTATTAGTGTTATATCAAACTTTCATAAAAAAATATTTTATGGACTCAGTATTAAAAAATAATAATATTATAATCCCTTTCATTTTTTTATTTATTACAGAAATATTCCCGATAAAAAGTACTGGTAGTTTTTTTACTACCGGAAATGCAACGTATTTATTTCTTATTGTTGGAATTTTAGTTGGATTAGCTAAACAAGATATTTCAATTGCAAAGAAATTTTAATTATATAAATTTAGTAAAATGAAAGATGTTTATATTACTTCTGCAAAAAGGACTGCTGTTGGAACATTGGGTAAATCATTAAAAAATATTAATGCAGCAACACTTGGTTCAGCTGTTATTACTAATGTTGTTGATGAATTAAAAATTAGGAAGTCAGATATAGATGAAGTTATTATGGGACAAGTTTTGACGGGAAACGCAGGACAAAATCCAGCAAGACAAGCTTCGATTAAATCTGGAATTCCAAAAGAAAAACCAGCATACATTGTTAATCAAGTTTGCGGTTCAGGTATTAGGTCGATTGCCTCAGGTTATCAGAGTATCAAAACAGGAGATTCTAAAATTATTATTGCTGGTGGACAAGAGAGTATGTCGCTAGCTCCACATGCTATTCATTTAAGAGAAGGGAAAAAATTAGGTGATACTGAACTAATAGACACAATGATTAGAGATGGTCTTTGGGATGCTTTTCACGGATATCACATGGGTATAACCGCCGAAAATGTTGCAGAAAAATTTCAAATAACAAGAGAAGAACAAGATAAATTTTCACTTAAATCTCAAGAAAAAGCTCTTTTAGCTCAAAGTCAGGGTAAATTTAATAGTGAAATAATAAATTTAAAAATAAAATCAAAAAAAGCAGAAACAAATTTTAATAAAGACGAACATCCGAGAGAAGGTATCAGTATTGATGCATTGTCGAGACTAAAACCTGTATTTAAAAAAGATGGTTCAGTAACTGCTGGAAACGCTTCAGGTTTAAATGATGGTGCAGCTGCTGTTACCTTAATGAATAGTGAAGAAGCTAGCAAAAGAAACATTGAAAAACTTGTTTCAATAAAATCATGGGCTAGTTGCGGTGTAGATCCTGCATTAATGGGAACCGGACCAATTCCATCTTCAAAAAAAGCCATAGAATTAGCTGGGTGGAATATAAAAGATATAGATTTATTCGAAATCAATGAAGCTTTCGCCGCTCAAAGTCTTGCAGTTATAAAAACACTTTCCATTCCAGAAGAAAAAGTAAATGTCAATGGTGGTGCTATTGCTTTAGGACATCCTATTGGAGCATCGGGAACTCGAATATTGGTCACTCTTATTCACGAAATGATAAAGCGCGATGTAAAAAAAGGTTTAGCAACTCTGTGTATTGGTGGTGGTATGGGTATTGCTATGTGTGTTGAAAGATAAATTTTTTTTTCAATGGACCTTCCTGTTGTTAATCACCCTGATTACGTAGCTAAAATTAACGATGATAACAAATTTCCTATTAAAAAGTTTAGTGCACTGGCTGATCATTTAATCAAAGAAGGTGTAGTAAAAAAATTTTATACTCCTCAAGAATGTTCTACAGAAACAATGAAAACATCTCATTCATTGGAATATATAAATCACATCAGAAACAAGACTTTAGATGTTAAACTTCAGAAAAAAATTGGCTTTCCAATCAATGATAGTGTTGTGAGAAGATCGTTCGTTGCTACTGGGGGAACAGTTTTAGCTAGTAAGCTTGCTTTAGATTCAAAGTTAGCATGTAATACAGCAGGTGGTAGTCATCATGCTACATTTGATTGTGGAGCAGGTTATTGTGTTTTTAATGATGTGGCTGTAGCAGCAAATTATTTAAAAAATAAGAAATACGCTAAGAAAATACTCATAATTGATTTAGATGTACACCAAGGAAATGGTAATTCAGAAATATTTAAAAATGATCCAAATATTTTAACATTTAGTATGCACTGTGCGTCCAATTACCCTGCAAAAAAATCAAAGAGTGATATTGATATTGGGCTTAAAGATAAAATGGAAGACGAGGAATATTTAAATATTTTAAATAAAAATTTAAAAGAGCTTAACAAAAATAAGTATGATTTTGTATTTTATGTAGCTGGAGTTGACATTCATTTTGAAGATCGTTTAGGAAAATTAAAAATTACTGACAATGGAATTAATAAAAGAGATCAAATTGTAATAGAAAATTTTTATTCGAGAAAAATTCCTTTATGTGGTGTTTTAGGTGGAGGGTATAACAAAAATTTTGATAAATTAATTGAATTACATTCTATGCTACATAAAAACTGCGCTAAAATTCTTTAAACTCAGCTCTAACTACCTTTCTTAAAGGAGTTCCAGGGGTCAGAGCCGAGCTTAAGATAAAATTAACTTTAGATTTAAATTAATTGAATACAAGAAAATGACGCGCTACAATTTTAACTGCGGCAAATTTTCAAAAAATTTCAAACTCTCTGGGTTAGCTATTGCTTCTTTATTATTGATAGTTTCTCCATGAATTACTTTTCTAACCGCTAGTTCAACTATTTTACCACTTTTTGTCCTAGGAATTTCTGGTACTTTTATAATTACTGATGGAACATGTTTTGGAGAACAGTTTTTGCGAATTCTAGATTTGACTACTTTTATTTTTTCATCATCTAATTCTTCATCATTTTTTGTTGTGATAAATAAAACAATTCTTACGTCGTCATTATAATCTTGACCAACTACTAATCCTTCTGTGATAAAATCGATGTTCTCAACTTGCTGATAAATTTCTGCTGTTCCTATTCTAACACCTCCTGGGTTAAGAGTGGCATCTGACCTTCCACGCATGATAAATCCATTATTGGTAGTTCGCTCAATAAAGTCACCATGATGCCAAATGTTTTTAAATCGAGTAAAATAAGCTTTATGGTATTTTTGTCCATCATCATCACCCCAAAACTTAACAGGCATAGATGGAAAAGGTTTTTTAACTACCAGCTCTCCTTTCTCTCCATCTTTGACACCTTTTCCCTCATCGGTAAAAACATCGACATCAATACCTAGGCTTTGACCTTGAATTTCTCCCATGTAAACATTTGAGTAAAGATTTCCTAAAACTAAACAACCAACTAAATCTGTTCCCCCGGCAATAGACGCAAGATGAACATCTTTCTTTAAATTGTTATATACATACTCAAAACTATCCTCGGCTAAAGGGGAGCCTGTTGAGGTTATTATTTTTATTGATCTTAGATCTAGATTTTTACTATTGTATTTTTCATTTTTTAAATGATCGATGTATTTAGCGCTTACTCCAAAAAGATTAATTTTCTTATTTTGACAATACTCTAATAGAACATCTATTTTTGGATAAACAGGCGCTCCATCGAATAAAAATATAGAAGAGCCTGTTGCTAATCCTCCAACCAACCAATTCCACATCATCCAGCCCGTAGTAGTATAATAAAATAATTTTTCTTTATCTCTGATATCACAATGAAGCATGAATTCCTTATTATGCTCAATTAAAACATTTCCAGCTCCATGTGTTATACATTTAGGTTTTCCAGTCGTGCCGCTTGAATAAAGAACATAGATAGGATGATTAAATTCATATCGTTCGAAAATTTCATTCATTTTTGCTTTTTCTAAAACTTCGTCAAAATTTACATAATTTTGAAGATCCATCTTCTCTTTTTTGTTATACCTAAACACTAAAGTTTTTTTTATTGATGAAATTTGTTTTAAAATATTTTCAACTTTTTCAAGAATATTTATTCTCTTGCCATTATAAAAATAGTGATCACAAGTAATTAAAATACTTGGATCAATTTGTTTGAATCTATCTACAACACCCTGCGTTCCAAAATCTGGAGAGCATGATGACCATATTAATCCATTTTTTGCACAAGCTAAAAAACTTATGACAGACTCAATTTTATTAGGAACATAGGCTGCAACGCGGTCTCCTTTTTTTAAACCTAAAGATTTTAAGTAATTAGAAAACTTACAAACTTTGTTGTAAAGTTGTTTCCAAGAAATCTCCTCTTCAAATCCTTTCTCAGATAAAAAACTTATTGCAAGCTCTGATGACTTTTTCTTAATAATATTTTCTGCATAATTTAATTTGGAGTCTGGAAAAAATTTAGTCTTATTAAATATTTTATTATATTTAATAATTTCTTCTCCTTTATCTCCAATAATATTGGAATAATCCCAAAACTTTGACCAAAATTCCTCTGGGTGGTCTACTGACCATTTCCACAAATTTTTAAAATTGTAGTTCGATTTTATATTTATATATTTTGAAAAATCCTCAAGAAGAGATTCTTCTTTTCTTTTACCAGAAGGTTCCCACAGAAATTTTTTCATAAAAATTAGCTTAGCTTTTATTTTTTTATCTTAATAGATATTTTTTAAGAATAATTTTCTGAACTAAAGCTGCTTTATTTGTTTTAATTTCTTTTTTTTTAAATAAAAAATTTATTAACCAACGCATGTC
>VMHT01099669.1_pt1 | contig 11141 bp, 7 predicted proteins | sample 4693611 | NCBI WGS metagenome assembly VMHT01 (sample SAMN12280063, study PRJNA550983) | marine metagenome | isolation source: seawater sampled from same location over 5 years 0.02-0.2 micron viral filtrate | place: USA: collected off the coast of southern California halfway between the port... ... | reverse complement strand
CGGCGGTGCAGTCATCCGGGGTGCACAAGGTACCCGCGGTGAACCACGGGATGCCGGTGCCGTTTTCGGCGGCCCACGCGCCGGTGACGCCGAGCATCGCCCAGCGGCCGTGGATCACTTCGCGCTCGGCGTTCTTTTCATCGCCGAACGGGATGATCGGGGATTCGCCACCGCCCGGGTAGGTACCGAATTCCGGGTAGATGTCAGCCTTGACGGTCGTGGAGACAGACTTGGCCTGCGATCGAGCGAAAAATCATAGTCGTCAGTCTCTCGGTCATCCAATCGGTCGGTCGGTCGCCCCCGGAAAGATCTCCCCGAAAACCGTATCGTATCCGCGCATCCACCGCGCGCGCGTATCCACCCCCCCACGCGCGCGCGCCGCGCCCGCCGCGCCCGCCGCGCCCGCGAACGACGCGAAACATTCCCACTCGCTCGTTTCTCCCCCCCCGCGCGCCCGTCCGCGCGCCCGCGCGCGCCCACGCGCGCCCACGCGCGCGCCCGCGAGATACGATACGCATCCGCGCCCGCCCCGCGTTCGCGCGCGTCGCGCGACGCCTCCGCGCCGCGCCGCGCGTCCGCGCGTCGCGCGCGCGCTCGAAAAAATACGCACTTGGATCTTGGTCGCCTTGAAGGCGGCGACGCGGCCGACGAAGGAGGAAGCGAGAAGGGCAGACATTGTAGAAATGTGCGTGTGCAGGAATGCCGATCGCGCGCGCGAGATCGCGCGGTCGACCGCCGCGATCGACGCGCGCGATCGACGTCCGCATTCAACGCGCATTTAAGCCCGTGATCGCGCGCGCGCGTCGTCGATAAAAAGTGATGGCGGATCGCTCGGACGCGCGGACGCTCGGACGCAGATCGCGTTCGCGCGTCTCGGTGTACGACGCCGCGCGGCGCGACGACGTTAAAAAATCGGACGCCCGCGCGGTCGGTCGCCCCGCGCGGCGCCGCGATTCAAACGCGCGCGCGCCGTCGGTCGGCGACGCGATGGCGATGGGACGCCGCGGCGACGCGAGCGGCGACGCGGGACGCGCGCGCGAACTCAGGGACGCGATCGCGAGGTGTCGCGCGCGCGGGCTGACGCGCGCGGCGGCGTGGGCGTGCGAACAGCTGTGTGGACTCGAGACGGCGCGCGCGGACGCGGACGCGGACGGCGCGACGGCGACGAGCGCGGCGATGGACGAGGACGAGGACGAGGACGAGGCGATGATGGACGACGCGTACTCGCTCGCGAAGGCGTATTTTGATCTGGGGGAGTACAGGCGGTGCGCGCACGCGCTGCGAGAGGCGAACGCGCCGTTGCAGACGTTTTTGCGAGAGTACGCGACGTTTTTAGCGGGGGAGAAGAGTAAGGGGCAGGCGAGCGCGGTGGGGGGGGGGGACGTCGATGGGGGGGCGGGTGCGGTGGATTCGTCGCAGACGCCGTCGATCGGGGCGCGGAAACAAGCGCCAGAGCCGAACGCGGGGACGAACGCCGAGCTCGAGTCGTTGAGCGAGTGGCTTCGCGCGCAGGATTATTCGGGAGCGAAGGATGGGTTTTTGACCTATCTTCACGGCATCGTCTGTCGGGAGAGTGGACAGCCGACGCAGGCGAAAGATTTGCTCGCGGAGGCGTGTCGGAAGTACCCGCTCAATTGGAGCGCGTGGCAGGCGTTGATTCCGATGTTGACGAGCGAGGAGGAAGAGCAGGCGCTCGATCTTCCGCGCGAGCATTGGGTCTATCGCTGGTTCATCGGCGTCTTTCAACTCGAAATGCAAAAGAACAAAGAAAGCTTGGACACCTTCGTGTCGCTCGGGAAAGAATTCCCGCAGAGTAAGCTGTTGCTGGGACACATGGTGGAGGCGCACTACAACTTGCGCGAATTCGATGAGGCGCAGGAAATTTACAAGGACATTCGAGATTTGGATCCGTATCGTATCGATGGCATGGATAATTATTCAAACGTCCTGTACGTGAAGGAATCGTTCGCCGAGCTCTCGCACTTGGCGCATCACTTAGTCGCCACCGATAAGTACACCCCCGAGACTTGTTGCGTCGTCGGCAATTACTACTCGCTGAAATCGATGCACGCCAAGGCTGTGGTGTACTTCAAGCGCGCGCTGAAGCTCAACCCGCGATACTTGAGCGCCTGGACTTTGATGGGACACGAGTACGTGGAGATGAAAAACCCGGCGGCGGCCATCGACGCGTACAGACACGCAGTGGACATCAACCCGCGCGATTATCGCGCGTGGTACGGCTTGGGACAGACGTACGAAATCTTACAAATGCCTTATTACGCGCTCTACTACTACCAACAAGCGGTCAAACTTCGTCCGTCGGATCCACGAATGTGGTGTGCGATGGGTCAGTGCTACGAGTCCGACCAGCTCCGTTTGTTTCAGTCCGCGATCCGATGCTATCAACGCGCCGTGGCGAACAACGAGCGCGAAGGCATCGCACTATCCAAACTTGCCACTCTCCACAGAGAGAAGAATGAAAAGGCGGCGGCGCATTACTATCTCCTCAATCTCAAGCGCTTAGACGCCGAGGTCTTAGACGCCGATAGTAACGAGAAGATCGAGGCGTTGGAGTTTTTGTCTCAGTTTTATAAGAAGGAGCGACGACTCGAAGAAGCCGAAGCCGCGTGCGTGCGCCTCTTGGACGCGCCGGGACCGGCGAAACACGCGGCCAAGGCTCTGTTACGCGAAATCCATAGCATACTGAGTTCAACGTAGACAATTGTCGTGAACAAATTCCTAGTTTAGCTAATCATTTTTCAACGTCTAAACGCCCGCTCACGAGATCTTCTCTGATATTCACGAGCAGCGCCCCCAGTAAATTTTGGCCAGTTCCGTCTCGACCGGCGCCCCATACGCCATCAACCGGGGAGTCTTCGATGACGCGCACACGACCATCGGTGCAAACAGATTCCATGAGCAACGTCCTTGGTCCTTCATACCTTACTAGCTTCTCCGTCAGCGCTCGTCGCATGACGTCAACCTTGACATCGTCCCAATCCTTTCGAACGCTTTCGGGATGAGCGGCTTGAGCGCTTCGACCGATTTTTGCTGCCGCCTCAGGTGATTCTGCGAGTTTGATTTTCTCAAACGACTCGCGTGCGATGTCGTTGTGCACGCCGGCGAACTTTTGTGCCTGATAGTAATGTTCAACCGTGGGCCATTCCACGCCGTCGACGCTCACGGGAAACGGGGAAAAGTTGCTCAGCGCTCCATACTCGTCCCAGGCTTTGTAAAATTTAACCGGTGGAAGATTATCCATATCGCAAACTTCATCGTCGTTCACGAGTGATGCTACCGCTCGCTCGACGGAAATGAGTGATCCATCATCGGTGCGTTCATCGTCGTCCGAGCTCTCACCGACGTTGAACTCCAACCCGCGAACGCTATATCCGGCGCTCGCGAGCTGGCTTAGTCGTCCCGTGCTGTGCGAGTTCGGGACGTAGCCACGAATGAGAATGTCACGCCCGTATATTTCGAGACGCACGCCGGATAATGGCAACGCGTCGTGCATGGCTTCTATGCCCAAGTTGCCCAGAGGCGTCGGCGCGAGCGCGCCGCCGCCAACAAGCTTTGGCGCGATGAATGCTAGAACCTCGTGAAACACTCCGCTCTTCATCGCCGGCGCTGCGAGACCACCGCCGCACTCCCAAAAGCATCTCAAAAATCCTCTCTTGAACATGTACTGCGCCGCGGCGAGGGGTGTGAGTTCATCGAATTCCACCACTTCGACGCCCTTGGCGCGCAGCGCGTTTTGGAATTCCGGTTTCACGCCCTTCGTGGTGCACACTATCGTCGGCGCCACACCGCGGACATTCCACAGCTTTGCGTCTTCGGGCAAGTCGAGAGATCGAGTGAGAACGACTCGAGCAGGTTGGAACCCAGTCTCTTCGCGACACGTCAGCCTCGGATTGTCCTTCCGCACCGTTCCGCCGCCGACGACCACAGCGTCCGCACGCTTCCGCTCGCGAAACACCATTTCGCGCGCCTCGGCACCGGTCACCCACGACGAATGTCCCGTATCAGTCGCAATCTTCCCATCGAGCGTCATCGCGTACTTGTACACGCTAAACGGCAAACCCGTGGCGACGCGATACAACAGCGCCTCGTTCGTCTCTCGACACGCTCGCGCCGCCTCGCCCTCGAACCCCTCGGCCTCGCCCTCGAGCACGCACACCTCTATCCCTCGCTCTCTCAGCGCTCGCACCGCGCGTCCTCGCAATCCTGGGAGCGGATGCAACATCCCGACCACCGCGCGAGTCGCCCCCGTCGCCGCGAGCGCCTCCACGCTCCGCGTCTCCCCCGCCACCTCCCCGTGCACCGGCTCCAGGTTCACGTACACCGTCCCTCGATCGCTCGAGTTCAGCGTCGCGCCCCGTCGCCGCATCTCGTCCGCGCACGCGATTTCCGCCCGCGTGGACCCTTGTCCCGCGTGCGTCGCCTCGACGACGACGTCGCCGTCGCCTCGCGTCACCGCGCACGCGCTCAGCGGGTGCGGCGCCGCGATGCCCTCGCGCGCGCGCGCGAGCTCGCACACGCGGGTCATGATTTCGGCGTCGCGCGGCGTCACCGCGCGAAGCGTCGCGGCGCGCGCGCGGCGCGGACGCGCGCGAGGTCGTCGCGACGCCGGCGGCGATTCCGTCGACGACGACGGCGCGGTCGAGGACGCGCTCGCCGCGCGCGCGCGCGCGAGCGCGCGCGATGGTGACGCGGCCGACATCGCGCGCGACGTCGCGCGGCGGACGCGCGGCGCGGAGTGACGAGGGCGAGCGAGGCGCGACGCGGCGTCGAGCCAGGTTTCTGACGGTTCTTTACAACACACAAGATTCTGACTATGTCCGAGTCCGAATGCGGACGCGAACGCTGCGCGAGTATCTAGCAATTTCGTTTTGTTTCTTCCATCCTGTTTAAGCGGTGGCCATCGGGACTTCGGGCGTCGCCGTCGTCGTCGCCGCCGCCGCCGCGACGCGCTTCTTCGCAACCTTTCTTCGCTTCTTGACCACCTTCTTCTTGGTCAACTGAGGAATGGCTGAGCCGGCGGTTTGCGCCAACGACGCGTGCATGGGAAGACCCAACGCGAACAATCGCGTGGGCTCACCCAGCTGGTTGTTGATGACGCGGCCTAACGCGGTGGCGGACACGGAGGACGCCAACGACGTGAGGTGCTCCGTCATCCACCGATCGGCGCCGCCGAGGAGCTGGTATCTCAAGTTGCACGAGATGCCGAGGAAGGCGCCCATGCCGAGAGCCGAAGTCTTGAGATCCGGGACCGGAATCGCCGGTTCCCATTGCTCGCCCTTCTTGTTCTTGTGCAAGGCCAACAACCCAGTGTTGATGGCGGAGAACGCCCCGCCCGTCAACACGCCCACGGCGGATAATTCCGCGGCTTTGGTGACGACGCTCAACCCACGAGTCGCGTTGGTGTACTGGCGCAAAGGACCAGCACGGTCGAACGCGTTGTTCGGCATGGTCGCCATGAACTTTTGGAAACCGTTCGTCGCGGACGACCCGAAGGATCGCACCGGCGTGCAGCACCAAACCGTCAAGGCGTTCGCGAGGGACAACTGCATGATGTTGCTCAGCGCGAGGTCCCACTCCGACTTCAAACGCTCGCCACGATGGGCGACTTCGTACATCGTCGCCGCACCGATCGTCACCACTTGCTCGAACGCGAGTTTGTACAAGAACGCGGGATCAGCCATGAGGCGACCGACAAAGGCGCGGGAAAACGCTTGCGGCGTTCCGCGCGAGACGGCGCGCACCACGCTCGGGCGCACGTTGACGCTCATGAAACGCACGAGAGCGAGAGAGGACACGATGCCCATCTCCACCGCCATGCGAATACCACCTGGAAGCGATTCCATGGTCTTGAACCACTCAGACAAAACCGCCTGAATAGCCTTTCTGTCAAACGTCTCTCCGATCGCCGCCCTCGTGCTAAAAAATCCCTCCTCGCCGTCGTCGTCGTCCCCCTCCTCAAAGTAATCATCGTCGTCCCCTTCGTCGCCGTCACCGCCACCACCACCGTTGTTAATCTTACCACCGTTATTCCCACCACCGCCGCCGTCGGCGAGCTTCGGGCTCGACACCTGCGCCTGTTGCTGCATGCTCAGCCCAGCCTTCTCCAGCGTCGCCGCGCCGCCGCCGCCGAGCTGCCGCCCGATTCTCGCCATGCTCGTCGGCACGCGCATCGACGCATCGAACGATCGCTCCTTCGCCGTGCCTTCCTGTTTCATCCAAAACACCGCGCGTTCGTCAGTCACCGCCTCCGTCGCGTCTCCTCGCTCGCCCGCGCGTCGCGCCGCAAAACCCATCCTATCCTTTCGCCTAGGGACGCGGTGGTTCCCCCACCGCCTCGCGTTCGCGCCTCGCGTCGTCGCGCGCGTCCCCCCCCGCGCCGCGCGCGACGCGCGCTCGACGCGCACAGTTTTCGCGAATCGCGCGCGCTCGCGTTCGTCGCGTTCGCGCGTTCGCCGACGCACCGCTTCCGCGAATCCCGCGCCCGAGTCCACCGCCGCCGCGCGCGTCGGTCGCGTCGCGAACCGCGCGCGCGCGACGCGCGCCTCGCCGACGCGCGCGCGACGCGCGAGCCTCGCGCCCCGGCGGTTCGCCGCCTTAAAACCGCACCCAACCATCGTCATCGTCGCCATCGCGCTCGACCGCGCCGCGCCCGCGCGCTCGACGCGCGCGCGCGTCGCGATTCGGATTCGTCACCCTTCGCGAACGAATCCGCGATCGATGCTTCGCGACGCGTCGGCCGTCGACGCCGAGTCGCCGTCGACGCGCGCTCGACGCGGTCGACGCCGTCGAGCGAAGAAAAACGACGCGCGTCGTTCGTCGCGCGTCGCTCGGGCGAAGCGCGCGCGCGCGTTCGGTCGCGCGCGATTCCGTGCGCGCGGGTGTGCGGTGCCGAGCGCCCCGAGCGCCCCGACGTCCGGCGGCCGGGATCCGCGGGATTCGACGGCGGTCGCGGAAAACCGTTCGCGACGGGTCGCGACTCGACGTCGACCCCCCCCCCCTCGCGCGTGCCAGGGTCGTTACTATCATTTTTACGTCGTCGCCGACGCGCGCGAGTCGCGTATTCCGCGCCCCGCGGACCCCATTGCGGGCGTCGCGCGCGCCATCGCGCGGCGGCGCGCGGGCGGCGGAATGAATGCGCGCGCGCGGCGCCACTCGATGGCGCTTCGCGCGTCGACGCGCGCCGTCGTCGTCGCGCCGTCGCGCGGCGTCGCGCGCGCGCGACGCGGTGTCGTCGCGATGGCGGCGAACGCGGACGGTTCGAACGCGTACGCGCTGCTGACGCTCGACTACGTCGACGGGATGCTCGAGAAGCGCGCGCCGCATCGCGAGGCGCACCTCGCGGGCGCGCGGCGCGCGCACGAGGAGGGGAAGGTGGTCATGGCGGGCGCGTTGCTCGATCCCGTCGATCAGGGGGTGTTCGTGTTTAAGAATTGCGAGCGCGAGGAGATCGAGGCGTTCGTGAAGGCGGACGCGTACTACGTCGCGGGGCTCGTGCCGAGGTACGCGATCAGGCCGTGGATGGTGGTCGTCGGGAACTGAGCGCGGGCGGCGGACGGCGCGCGATGCGATGGGGGGGGGTAGACGCGGCGCGTGTGAATGATAAATCCATCGTGTGTGAGTGATAAATCTACGTCGTGCGTGCGTGCTGCTGCGCGGGCGCGTCTGCGCGTCGTCGCCCGTCGCCTAGTAAAAATCATCCAACCCGGACGGGTCGCCCTCGAGCGCGTTCTTAATGGCGAGAATGGTGAAACCGACGCCGAATAATAACGCCAAATTGACGAAGGACGATAATAGTCGACTCTTGCGAGGGGTGAACCCGAGCTCGATGGCGCGCTTGAAACTCTTGGCCGAGGCGAGGACGACGCGCTTGCGCAGCGCGGAGTCCTTCGACGCCAAGAGCTTCAACGCGAGCGTCGGATGGGTGTAGTACATGACGTTCGCTAAGTCGAACTCGGTCATATCTTTCACGTCACTCTTGGAGACGTCCTCTAAACCGATCGCCTCCATGTAATATGGGTCGACCACTTTCATTAAATCGAACACCTCGTTCACCGCCTCCGCCGACGCCTGGTCTGGCGTCACGACCGAAGACTGGTCGTCGTCTTCGATCGGCACGGCGTCGACGATGACGTACGGTTCGGTCTGCGCCACTCTTAAAACCTTGAAACGCCGCGTTCCTTTGGCGCACACGCTCAACAAACGACCGTCGACGACGACGTCGTGCGCTTGCACCTCCATCGTGGTGCCCACGCTCGCGATTTGCCCATCCAACCCACGAAACACCGCACCGAAAGCGTTCGTGTCGACGAATTCGTCCTCGGGCAATCGCCCGAAACCGGGAACGATGTCGAACGAGCGCGCGCCGGTTTCGTACGCCTCGATGATTGGCAAAGCGTTGAGATCGATTTTCGCCTTGCCATCGATTCCGCGCAACACGCGTCGGCGAACTGTGCTCGCGCCGAAACCATCCTCGTCCGTCTTCACCTCGATCGACGGTCGTGATTCCGTCGCGCTCTCGTCACCGCCAGGGATGAGCTTCGAGAACAGCGTCAACCAACGCGGCTCGAACAAGTTCAATCTCACGTACGTCCCAGGCGTCGCCACGAATGGGTACGGAATTACGGGAAGTTGAAACTCTCCTGGTAATCGCACGATCTCGCCCGAGTCTCCCTCGCTCTCGCCGCTGCCTTTGGGCTTCAACTCCAGCCCACTGTCGCTCTCTTCCTCCACCACGAACCGCTCGCCCGTGACCTTATCGAACACCTCTGTGGGAAGCTTGAACCACTCCGGTTCCGGCCCCAGCGCCTCGCCCCCCGGCGTCTTGTCCTTCATCGTCGAAAAATCCATCATCCCCAGCGGAACGTCTAAAAACACCGCCTGCAATCTTTGAATCCTCGTCGTCGCCGCGTCCGCCTTGACGAATTCGCGTCGTCGAGCCGCGCCGGCTTCCTTGCGTTCGCGTTCCCTCGCCTGCGCCTCGGCTCGCCGCGCGTCCGCCTCCTCGAGCTCTCTCGCCGCTTTCGCCTCGCGTTCGTCCTCGCCGAGCAGCGCGCTCAGCGCGCTCAGCGAGTCTTCTGCCGTGGGTTTCGCCGCGCGCGTCGTCGTCGTCGCCGTCGCCGTCGCCGTCGCTCGCGCGTCCGCGTCGACGTTTTCACCGCTCGGGACGTCATCCGTCTTCGAAACACCGAAGCGATCCCAAAACGCCCTCGCTCGCGTCGCGCGCGCGCGAGCGCGCGGCTTCGTCGTCGCGCTCGCGCTCGGCGCGCGCGCGGGCGCGACGCGCGGCGCGCGGGCGCACCGCGCCGTCGACATCGCGCGCTCGAGAGTGACGTCGAGGTGCCCAGGGGCGTCACTTCGAACCGCCGCGCGCGCGCGCGATGGGACGCGCGCGCGAGTACTTCGTCGATAAAGGACTCACCCCGACGGACGTCGTTCCGGCGTTCGTGTGCGTGACGCGCGCGAGCGACGCGCGAAGGAGGCGGATAAAGCGAAGACGACGCGAAGACTGACTCGGACTCGACGACGCGCGCGCAGGTTTCACGAGGTGATATCCGTGGCGTTCGCGGCGTCGACGTGGATCGCGGCGTACGCGATCGAACCGTCGCGGACGGTGCTGAAGCCGCTCGCGAAGACGAAGGTGGCCGAGAAGGCGGCGCCGCTGTTTCGGAAGACGCTCGCGGCGGCGGCGAAGCAGACGGCGAAAGCGACGACGCGCGTGCCGGCGCTGCGAGCGGCGAACGCGGAGAGATTGACGCTGTCGTTGGCGGAGTCGCTGTTTTTCCGGGGATGCATCAAGCCCATCACGTTCGGGGGGAAACTTTGGTTGTCGTATCAGTTCATCGTTTGGACGAAAACCGTCGGACGAAACGCGGCGAAGCCGTTGGCGAGCGCGAGCGCGCGCATGGGCGCGAAGAGGGATCGCGCGCTCGGGATCGCGTTGAAGACGGCGTGATGATGACGTTTCTGTCAGCGGCGCGTGTATTAATAAAATAGAATTTTAGTGTCTACTTGTCTCCTCTCTTGAAGACGCGAAACGATTCAACCGCTATGGATGTCGTTTCCGATTTCAGCCCCGCGCTTCGCACGTCTTCGAGCTCTTCTTGTAGGACCTGCATTGCTAAGTTCTTCCACACGTCACCCGCCGCGTTTTGCGCACCCTCCGGGACGAAATCGAAAGCCATGCGGAACAGGACGCGCGTGAGCCCCGGCTTGGCGGGCAAGCACACGTGCAACTGCTCTACTTGCATCGAAGTCCCATCTCCACCCCCTACGCGCGGTCTCAGCGCGATCGTGCTCGCGATCACGCACGACGGTTTGAAAACCACGCTCTGCGGTACCGCGTCGTAACCGATCCGCAAGACTTTTGAAATCAACCGCGTGCCGTCCACCGGAAAGAGTGCGCCTCGACCGCGATTCTTCACCGACACCGGTTCCCGCCGCGCGCGCTCGGTGATGTCTAACAACCGTTCCACCACGACATCGCTGTCAAGTTTCACGTCCGCGATGACTTCCGCCATCGTCACGAATCCCTCGCCCGTCGTGAACATCCCCGGTTCGTTGGCTTCGTACACGTCCTCGTCCCAAGACTCGCACGCCGCCTCCGGTCCAACAAAGTCCGCGGGATCGCTTTCTCCGGCCCAAACGAATATCATCCCATCCCTCTCGATCACCCTGAGCTCGTCCGCGAAGACGTTCTTCAAAAAACTACACGAAGGCATTTTCGCGCACTCGCCGTTCGTCTCGTACTCCCACCCGTGATACGGGCACTGCACCCGTCCGTCCACCACCTTCCCGAGCGACAGCGGGCACGCGCGATGACAGCACTCATCCTTCACGCACCCCACCTCGCCGTCGCGCCCCCGAAACAGCACCCACGGCACGTTGAACAAATCAAACGCCACCAGCGCGTCCTTATCTCGCAGATTCCCCGAGAAGCACACCGGAAACCAATAGTCGCGCGCGTCTCGCGTTCGCCGCGCGCCGTCGCCATCGCGCGCGCCGCTCGCGCGCGTCGTCGCGTCGTTCACCACCGCGCCGACCGTCGCGCGCGCCCGCGCGCGTCGCGCGCGCGCCGCGACCGACCGCCGACCGGCGTCGCCGCGCGCCTCCGCGCGCGCGCG
>VMHT01012761.1_pt1 | contig 11141 bp, 18 predicted proteins | sample 4693611 | NCBI WGS metagenome assembly VMHT01 (sample SAMN12280063, study PRJNA550983) | marine metagenome | isolation source: seawater sampled from same location over 5 years 0.02-0.2 micron viral filtrate | place: USA: collected off the coast of southern California halfway between the port... ... | reverse complement strand
ATTTAATTTTGGTATTCCGGCATACAAATCGGCATCGGGGAAGTTGACATGCCCCTTTGCTGATGCGTGTGTCAAGTTTTGTTATGCCAAAAAAGGTGCGTATATATGGTCAAACGTTCAACCAGCGTTTGAAAAGCGTTATCAACTCAGTAAAACAGATGACTTTGTTAATATTATGAATCAGGAAATAGCTAAAAAGCGTCCTGATTATGTAAGGGTGCATGACAGCGGCGACTACTATTCAAGAGCTTATCTTGACAAATGGCTCGCCGTTGCTATACATAACCCTCACGTACGCTTCTACAGCTATACGAACTGCGTAGAAATGCTTAAAAATGCTAATCTGCCTGACAACTACGATATTATATTCAGTGACTCAGGCAAACAAAAACATTTAATAGATGAAACCAAAGATAGACACACGCGTATTTTTCATAGTCATAGTAAACTTATATCTACTGGCTATGTTGACGCTTCTAATATTGATTTAATGGCCACAAAGTGGTTTAACAAAACAAATAAAGTAGGATTAATATTCCATTAAAATTATGAAACCAGAAGAAATAAAAAAGTACATAGAAGATCTTGGCCATGAGCCTAGGCATGATGTAAATGCTCTTGCTGCAGCAGCAGAAGAAGTTGCATACTTATACCAAAGTAGCACCGACGCTAAACAAGTTATTGAATTTATGTTAGCAGATAAGCCAATACCAACTTTAGCAACTCACAGCTATGGCTTTCACAGTCGTAGCGGCAGAGGTTTGAGAGAATTATTTAAAGACAATTATAACAGTTATATAAGAAACAATGGCAACTAGAGCACTAATACGATTTGCTGAGCGTCAACCAGGCGTATCATTCAGCGACTTTAAACTATACGACGACTGCAGTAGACAGATAGTCACACACCAAATATATCATCATTACGATGGCGCACCTGATTTTTTAGGCGTAGCTATAGCTAAGTTTATAGATACTGACGATCACAATGGCACAGACTGTTTAGCAGCACAGTTACTATGTAAACTAAAGCTAGGCTTGCATTATGATGAAATAAAATGTAGCAGAGGTATTGTATACTTAGAGCATCCTAACCAAGAACACGGAGATCTTGATTATTCATACTATATATGGACTGGTCGTGGTGATGAAATATGGATAAGTATATTTAGATATGATCATACTACTGCTGACCACTGTATATTTGTTGGTCAACCAAGTGATCTTATAAGAAGATACAAACTTAATACGAATACTAATGGATAATATAAACATGACTGAAAAACAACTAGATAAATTAGTAGATAGACTAGCTGGCGCGATGATTAAGCGTATCTACGGAGTAGAACAAAGAGAAGCTAGAGACTCAATGGCATATTATGCAGACGACTTAAACGATCACGCTGTTGGTGAGTTAGCTAGGCTAATGACACTAATAAATTTATATGAAGATCGTGAAGAGTATGAAAAATGTGCAGCTGTTAAGAAACATCTTGACAAAGTACAAAAAATAGTAGAAGAATTATGAGTGATACAAACGAAACTACGTACTGCAATGTATGTGACAGAGAAATGACAGTAATAGAAGCTGAATTATGTGATATGTGCACAGAGTGCATAGAAATTCACGATGAACTAGATGAACCAGAATAACTATGAATATATTTTATTTACACCAAGACCCGCACGAAGCTGCAAAGCTTCAATACAACAAGCACGTTGTTAAGATGATATTAGAATCTGCACAAATTCTATGTACCGCACACCATGAAGTTATGGGTGAAGATGCTGATGTACCTTACAAACGTGCACACGTAAATCATCCATCAACTATATGGGCTAGGCGATCAGCTAACAACTACGAATGGCTATACCATCATTTTGTAGCGTTGTCTAAAGAATATACTAAGCGCTATGGCAAAGAGCATATGTCTTATACTAAATGTAAAGATAAGCTTAGCGTACTGCCAGGCGGATTATCTTTTACAGGATTAACAGATATGCCTCAGTGTATGCCTGATGAATACAAAGACGAATGTAGTATTCAAGCTTATTGGAACTACTACATTAATGATAAAAAGAATATTGCAAACCTAAAAACCGAAAAGTTGTATGAACAACGACCTAAAGAAACGTATTAAGGAATTTAATAAAATTAAATACCCTAATGATAATTCAAAAAGAATTATTGTTGCATCGTTAAAAGGGACTGTGACAACAGCTCCTAAGAATAAATAGTAACAGGCTAATGTCACACGAAAGAAATTTAACATACTTAAACAATAGGCGGTTGATATACAGGCGTTTACCTACTACAGATAAACCTGACATTGATACTAAAGAGTTTATGTACTACAAAGATGGTACACATCAATGCTATGAACTGTTTAGATCATCAGCAAAGATTACCACGTATCGATCGCTTAAATGGCATTTACTTGTATTATGGTATTTAAACCCTAGTCTTAACACAGATGAGTTTTCTGATTTAGCAGAGTATATTGCTGAAAAGCGGCATGGCTTTGTAAGCTTTAACGTGTCAGCTCAACTACTAGATAAAGTTATATATGAAGTTAACATGTCTGACCTTGATAGACCACCAAATAATAAATTACGTAAAGTAATATTTAAACCGTTTAGTGGCTTAACAAAAGAACAGAAGTTATCTATTGTAGGTCAGCTTGTAGGCCAAAGCCCTAGAATACAACCAGACGACATTTATGCTGTCATGGTTGATATGCATGACAACAAACAAAAGATTACGATCCGTAAGCTCTCTGAGCTTCTGAAAGTCTCTAGCCGCACGGTTCACAGACATATGTGTCAAGACCTAAAAAAAGAAAAAGAATTATTAAACCAACAATTATGTTAAAACCTAAAACTAAAAAAGATACTAACAAAGAGCCGTTAGTAATTATTTGGCCGTCGTAATAAAAAAAAGTTTATATTCGCTGTATGAAAAAGTATGATCAAGAAAATTTCAATAGATATAGAGCTGATCTAAAGGCATCTCAACCTAATGGTAAGCTATGGGACGAGTATACTAGAGATGAACTTATAATTAAGTTTATGCCTTTAGTTGAGAATTTGTCAAGAAAATTTTCTACATCTCAACAGGCTTCTGGCGTAATGACAGTTGCAGATATGATACAAGAAGGCAGCGTAGGGCTTATGAAAGCTGTTGATAAAATTATATGGCCAACTATATTTAGCTCAGAAGATCCTGAGCGTAGACTTAAATCGTTCTTATCAAAACGTATTAAAGGCGCTATACGTAGGGCTATTGATAATAATCGTGGCAGCATGCGTATACCTGAACATAAGTTAAACGCAATACGTAAAAACTTTGAAGAAGATAAAGAAGCTTCTGATATGTTTTTTAATTCAGTGTTTACGTCAATAGAAGCTCTTGAAGATAAGAAGCTTATATATGATGTGCCTGAAAATGAATACGAATTAAACAATGAAGATTTAGCAAACGTAATAACTAAACTTCTAAATAAAAACTTAACGCAGAGAGAGTCTGATGTTATAAAAATGAGCTACGGTATTGATAGTGAAAAAAGATCAGCTACAGAAATAGCTCATCATTTAGGTATCAAAGGCAATAGCTCTTACGTGCGCGTGTCACAGTTAAAAAGACAAGCGTTAGACAAACTTAAAAAGGCAATAGCTCACTCACAAGTGACTGATTACCTGTAAGTTATATATTAAAAGTGAAACATTAACGTGTAATTATTATTTAAACCAATATACCAATTATGAAAGAGTTAACTAAAAAATTAGCTGATGTACAAACAAAGCTAAAAGCAAAAAAGTCTTCATACAATAGTTTCGGTAAGTACTACTTCCGTAAAGCTGAAGACATCTTAGAAGGTGTAAAGCCTTTTTTATTACAACACAATATTTACGTAACAGTATCAGAAGAGCTAATTGCTACAGATCCAGTTCCAATGATTAAGTCAACCGCTACTATTAGTGACGGTGCTAATGCTATACACGCTACTGCCGTTGTTGGCGTTGACATGCAGCAAAAAGGTATGCAGACTGCCCAACAGTTTGGCGCAGCATCTACATACGCTAAAAAATATGCTCTTGGAAATTTATTCTTAATTGATGATACTGAAGACGCGGATGCTACTAACAACCACGGTAAAGGTGTCGCGGCTAAAGTTGCAGCCAAAGCTAAGCCTGCTATTACTAACGAACAATTAGTTAAAGCTATAGAATACGTAGCTGCCGGCGGTGATATTGCTGCTATTAAAACCAAGTATAAATTAACTGCAGCGCAGGAAAAACAATTGACTAAATAATGACTAAAGAAAATTACTACAAACTAAAAGAAGACAAGCACTACTACGGTGAGTATGGCCAGCAGTTCTTAAGTAACTCTAATATATCTACGTTGCTTAAAAACCCATTATCGCTACACGATCCTCAGAAAAAGATACCTGCTTTTTTAGTTGGTGGTTATTTTCACACAGCTATATTAGAGCCTCACAAACTGAAAAGCTTTAAAATTGTAGAAGCAACAAGCCGTAATACTAAAGCTTATAAAGAGCTTTCTGGTGGTGAAATGTGCTTATTGAAATCAGAAGTTGACAATGCTCAATTACTTATTGATACGGTTTTAGAAAATGATGTTTGTAGAGGCCTAATTCACGGTGCAAACTGTGTGTTTGAAGAGCCTAATGTTACTGAATTATTTGGCAATAAGTGGAAAGGTAAAGCTGATATAATTAATCACGACGAAAAGTTAATCATCGACCTTAAAACAACAGCTGACATAGAAAAATTTAGATGGAACGCTAAGAAATATAACTATGATAGCCAAGCTTACATTTATAGTAAGCTATTTCATGGATATGAATTTTTGTTTATGGTTATAGACAAAACAACTAAGCAAATTGGTTTGTTTGACTGCTCACCGCAGTTTTACGAGCAAGGCGCTAAAAAAGTTGAAGCAGCTAGTGAACAGTATGATCTGTTCTTTAAAAACGACAACTTTGACCCTAAGCAGTATCTTAAAACAGAGACACTGTAACTTTTAATTAATTAATTAACTAATTTTATTTTATTATGGCAAGTATTATTAAAGCGTCTATTAATCTCAATGAGATTCCTAAAGACAGAATTATCAATGGTAAAAAAGGTAAGTATTTACCTATTACAATCACATTAAACGACGAGGTTGATCAGTTTGGCAATCAAGGTCCAGTTATTGTAGATCAAACAAAAGAAGAGCGTGATGCTAAAACAGCTAAAACTTACTTAGGTAATGTTAAAGTTGTTTGGACTAACGGCAACAATGTTGATGCTGCACCAAGAGATAACTCAACAGCACCACCGCAACAAGCGCAAGTAGCTGATAACGACCTACCGTTTTAATAAATGGAAAGTAGAGAGATCAATGGATTTTTGATTGATGAGTTCAATCAACATGGCTTAGAAGCTGGTAAGTCGCAAGGGGTTTGCCCTTTGTGCTCAGCTGATAGGAAACCTGAGAACAAGAAGGCTAAATGTGCTTCTTATGATTGGGAACGTGGTCTCGGCACCTGTCACAATTGTGATACTAGTTTTCAACTTCACACGTATCAGCGTAAAGGCGCTAGTGAAAAAGTCTATACAAGACCAACGCACGAAGTAGCTACAACAATACCTGATTCTAAAGTTGTTGACTGGTTTGCAGAAAGAGGTATTTCAAAACAAACTCTACAGGATCTTCAAGTAACTGAAGGTCCTGAGTTTATGCCTCAGACAGGTAAGTCGGAAAACACTATTCAATTTAACTATTTTATGGGTGATCAACTCATAAACGTTAAATACAGAGATGGTCGTAAAAACTTTAAACTGTACAAAGGTGCAGAGAAAATATTTTACAACATCAACAGTATTATAGGTTATGATACTTGTGTTATAGTTGAAGGTGAAATGGACGTGCTTGCAATGCACGAAGCGGGAGTAACAAACGTTATATCAGTACCTAATGGTGCTACGTTGAACTCAAACAATCTCGATTATTTAGATAATTGCATTGATTATTTTGAAGACAAAGAAAAGGTTGTATTAGCTGTTGACGCTGATGAGCCTGGCCAAGCATTAAAACAAGAGTTTATACGACGTCTTGGCGCTGAAGTCTGCTTCTTAATTGATTTCGAGGATTGTAAAGACGCGAACGATTACTTAATTAAGTACGGAAAATCCGAACTTAGACATATTGTTAATAACGTTAGACCTGTACCTCTTGAGGGAGTGTCTACATTAAAAGATATAGAAGATGAACTTAAGGATTTTGTTAAAAACGGGTTTAAGCCCGGCTTTCAAATCGGACTTAAAAACTTTGATAGTATTTTCTCTACTTACACCGGTCAGTTTATTACTGTTACTGGCGTACCCAGTAGCGGCAAGTCTGACTTTGTTGACCAAATGGTTGTGGGCTATAATCAATTATACGGTTGGAAGACTGCGTATGCTAGTCCAGAAAACCAACCAGTCTATCTCCATGCGCACAAACTAATGCGTAAACATTGGCAGGATATGCCTTCTGTTGGTGATATTGGTGGTGATAAATGGTCACAAGTTACAGAGCATGTCAATGATAATTACTTTTTTATTGATATGGATAAATACAACTTAGAAGCTGTATTACGCAAAGGTGCTGAGCTTGTTAAACGTAAAGGTATTAAATGTTTAGTTTTAGATCCATTTAATAAGATTAGAGACGTTAACGCACATTCAGACGACGTAAACCGTTACACGATGGATTATTTAGCTAAGATTGAAGCTTTCTGCAAAAAGTATGACGTGTTAACGTTTATCGTTGCACATCCAACTAAAATGTATAAAGGTCAAGATGGCAAGATGGAAGAGCCAACTATGTACAACATTAAAGGTGGTGGTGAATGGTACGATGCTAGTTATCACGGCTTACTAGTTCATAGAGACTATGACGCTAAAACAACTAAGGTTAAAGTGCTTAAAGTTAAGTTTCAAAACCTTGGTGAAAACGGTGCTGAATCATTTTTCACTTGGGAACCTCGATCTGGTAGCTTTGTACCTCATGATGTTGTAGATGCTACAGCTGACCCAATGCCTTGGGAATAATGGCTAAGCGTAGACCATTTAAAGCAGGATTCAGGCCTCTTACAAAGCAAGACTCTAAAGTTATTACGTGGTGTATTAAAAACGGTATATCTGTATGCGTAGTACCTTGTGGCAAGTATTCTGGACCAAAAAACGATTTTGGTATAGAAATAGTTGTTAAAGATAAAACTAACGTAGGGCCTTGTTTTGAAAAGCAAGAAGTATTAGAAAAACAAATTGAATATTATTATTACTATTATGACAAATACAATAAAACGTCTTGATTACAAGACAATAGCAATGAATAAAAACGGTGTAACTAAAATACTAAACAAAAGACTAAGTAGTCTTGGCTTGAAGTTTTGGTATATAATTGACAAAGAAATATATGCTTAGTCCTACAACTAAAACATCCTTTAATTCTGCGTCAGAAGCGTACGATTATTGGTACTGGAAGCTGTTTCGTGACGGTGAAAACTTTGAAAATACTAAAGCTTTATTTAACGTAGGCTTTTATATTACTAACCCAGAGAACAACTATATACTAAACAAAGATCGTAAGTGGTCAGAAGAGTATGCCGAAGCTGAATGGCAATGGTATTTATCTGGCGACCCTAATATATCAAAGCTTGGCGAGATATACGGTAAGGTTCCAGTTATATGGAGAACAATGGCTGATAAATACGGCAATGTAAACTCTAACTATGGTTATCAGTGGAAACGTAGAGGTCAATTAGACAAGGTCATCGAAATGTTACGCAGCAACAAGGGCACTAGGCAAGCTGCAATATCTATCTACGATGGTAAAGAGCAAGACTCTTATGACACAGATACGCCTTGTACCTACGCTGTGCAGTTTACAGTTATAGACGATAAGCTTAACATGTCTGTTATGATGCGTTCTAATGACATCTGGTACGGCTTCTGCAACGATCAGTACTGTTTTTCAAAACTGCAGATGTTAGTTGCTTACGAGACAGGATATGAGCTTGGTACATATTACCATTTCGCACACAATCTACATCTGTATAACGATAAACTACCTGAGTTAAAAACTAGAAACTATCACTTATGAAATATGCACTATACCACATCCCAGGTAAAAAAATAGGGGTAACAAATAATTTAAAATATAGAGTTGAAGAACAACAAGGTTACGAGCCTGGCGAGTATGAAATACTAGCTTGGTCTGACGATATATCTTACATATCTACATTAGAGCGTGAGATGCAAGTTCAGTACGGTTATCCTGTTGACGAAAAACTTTATGAAAAACTTTTTACTAACGATTTTAAAGAATTTAATAAAATGAAAATTAATGTAACAGAGGCAACGACTACCTTTCCGTGCCCAGTAAACAAATTGAAAGGTCAATTAATGGACGAGCTTGGCATGACGTGGACAACATCACACGGTGAGTTTACAATAACGCAGCCAACCATAAACTGGATTATGGCTAACGTTAATTCTTCTCAGTATAGTAAAGATCGCTGTTATATATATAATAAGGCTATGGCTAAGTATTATGATCATGATCCACACAGAAACATTGTTTTAGGCTCAACTCATCAAGCTCAAGTAGTTAGAGAGGCTAGTAAATCAGAGTTTGCAAAAACAAATGAGAAATTGTTTAGCAAGCCTAGTATTAACTGTAATGATTGCGACTATCCTTTGTTTGATTGTATAAGAAGCTGGGCTAAAGAAAGAGGTCTATACGCTAAAGGCGATCCAAAGACTCAATATATTAAACTAATGGAAGAGACTGGTGAGATCGGTAGAGCTTTGTTAAAAGAAGACACGAACGAGATCGTTGATGGTATCGGCGATGCTGTAGTTGTGTTAACAAATTTAGCTGAGCTTGTTGGTGTACCAATAGAAGAGTGCATACAAGCTGCTTACGATGTTATATCAAAACGCAAAGGCAAAATGATCAACGGTACGTTTGTAAAAGAACAACCTAAAACTAGTTACGGTAGACAATCAAATACATTATAATGACAGAGCAAACAATTAAATTTAGAGATCCAGTAGTTAAAAACGTAGTTAACAAGTTTGTTAAGCGTTCTGACGTAGGCTTTGAAAAGTATGGTCAGACATTAGACACCGAACGTACTACAGGTATGAAAGACTTAATAGGTTATCTTAACGATATACAAGAGGAGCTAATGGACGCTGTGTTATACATACAAGCTGCACGTGAAGAGCTTCAAGACTTGTCTGAAGAAGCTTTAATTAAAAAGTTTGAAGATGATTAAGAGGTCTAGAAAAGGCCGCAAACGTGGTCCTGTAAGGGCTAAACGCGTTACGCAAGACGGTATAAACTTTGCTTCAGGGTTAGAGCGCTATATGTATCTAGCTCTGAAAAAAGCAAAGATAAAAGCCGCTTACGAAGGCGAAACGTTTGTAGTTCAAGATGGTTTTGAGTTTACTCAGTCTGCCTACGAAAAACAAGGCAATGGCAAAGGTGAATACAAAGACAGAGGTAATAAGAAAATACTACCAGTTAAATATACTCCAGACTTTGTAGCGGAAGACTTTATAATTGAATGTAAAGGTCGAGCTAACGAAAGTTTTCCAATGCGATGGAAAATGTTTAAAAAGTACGTAAAAGAAAACATGCCGCATGTAACTTTATATAAACCTCAAAATCAGAAGGACTGCGACGAAACTATTAAATTAATTCAAAACAAAATCAAATGACAGAATGGGAAATAAGTTTCGGAACATTTCCGGGCATACTATTTGGTATTAGAACATACCGAGAACAATACAAGACGAACCACGTATTATACGTAGGGTTCTTAGACGCATGTTTAACTATATATAAAAACTAATTAATGAATAATATCCTCTCAGATATTACGGTTCATATGAAGTACGCTAAGTACATCCCTGATTTAAACCGCAGGGAAACTTGGAAAGAGCTTGTAGATCGTAATATAGCAATGCATAAAAAAAAATATCCTAATTTAATAAATGAAATAGATGAAGCGTACAGTCACGTATATGCTAAGAAGGTTTTACCAAGCATGCGATCGTTACAGTTTGCGGGCAAGCCAATCGAAATATCTCCTAACAGGTTATATAATTGTTCATATCTTCCTGCTGATAGTATCGATGCTTTTAATGAGATAATGTTTCTATTATTGTCTGGTTGTGGCGTAGGCTACTCTGTACAAAAACATCACGTTAAAAATTTACCAGCTATTACTAAGCCTTTTGATAAACGTAGTAGACGCTTTGTTATTGGCGATAGTATTGAAGGTTGGTCTGACGCTGTTAAAGTATTAGTTAAGTCTTATCTTGGCGAAAAACGTACATCTAAAATAATATTTGACTATACTGATATTAGGCCAAAAGGCGCAAGGCTTGTAACATCTGGTGGTAAAGCACCAGGCCCTCAGCCGTTAAAAGAATGTTTAATTAAAATAGAAGGAATACTAAATGCGAAAGAAGACGGATCGACTCTCAGTAGTATTGAGGTGCACGATATTATCTGCCATATTGCTGACGCTGTACTTGCTGGTGGAATTAGAAGAGCTGCTCTTATTAGCTTGTTCAGCGCTGGAGATGATGAGATGATAAGTTGTAAGTCTGGTGATTGGTGGGAAACTAATCCTCAGCGTGGTAGAGCTAACAACTCTGCTGTATTAATGAGACATAAAATTACTAATGAGTTTTTTATGGATCTATGGAAACGTGTAGAGCTTTCCGGTGCTGGCGAGCCTGGCATATACTTCAACAATGACAAGGACTGGGGAACTAATCCGTGTTGTGAAATTGCTCTACGTCCTTTTCAGTTTTGTAATCTATGCGAAGTTAATGTCTCTGATATTAAAGATCAAGATGAATTTAACGCGTTGGTGAAAGCCGCTAAGATCATAGGCACGTTGAAAGATGGTTACACCGACCACCATTACTTGAGAGAGATATGGAAAGAGACAACTGAAAAAGATGCATTGATTGGAGTGTCAATGACTGGTATTGGCTCTGGCGCCGTATTAAATTACGACATGACCAAAGCTGCTGACATTGTTAAACGTGAAAACAGCCGCGTT
>VMHT01112455.1_pt1 | contig 11142 bp, 13 predicted proteins | sample 4693611 | NCBI WGS metagenome assembly VMHT01 (sample SAMN12280063, study PRJNA550983) | marine metagenome | isolation source: seawater sampled from same location over 5 years 0.02-0.2 micron viral filtrate | place: USA: collected off the coast of southern California halfway between the port... ... | reverse complement strand
GATTGTATATTAGTTTGATCTAAAAAAAAAGGGAGCCGAAGCTCCCTTTAAACAATCAGTTAAGATTATGCACCTTGAGATGCAAACACTGCTCTTGGATTTGAGAATCCAAATGAGTATCTTTCTCTAGCTTTGAATCTGACGTTGCCAGTATCAAAGTCACCTTCCATAGAAGTTGAAAGAGGAGATCTCTCGAAGTGTTTAAATCCATCAGGACAGTCTGTTAACAAGAACCACGCATCGTTATCTGTTAAGAAGTTATTAACAGTGTATCCATCGGATACCATGCCCATATTCTTAATAGAGTTGATGTCATTGTCAGATGTTCCTACTCTACCTGGTGTATTTAAAAGTCTATCAGCCACAAATTGTAGTTGTGGTGGTATTACTAATTTTTTACCTTGTAAAGCAATTACCATATTTCTGTCATCAACAAAAGTTGAAACTGAAATAATTGCATCTTCTAATGAAGTCTCGTTCAAGTCTGAATAAGTGCTAGGTCTATTACTTAATGTACCGCCACCTGTTAGTGGGTGATCAGTAGCAACAAGTGCCTTGCCATCTCCTCCAGTAAAGCTTGATGAGAATGCGTTGTTAAGCACAGAAGCAGCTTTCACTTGCTTTGTATGTGCCATGGATCTTGCTAGAGCTTTTGTGTATCGAGCTCCCAATCTGTCATACAGGTTATCTTCGATAGCCTCTTCAGTTAGTGCAAATGCTAACGCTATGGTTTCATGTGAATACCTAGCAGTAAAACCTTCAGTAGCACTGTCAAATTCGACTCCTTGCCCTTCTGTTTTTACTTTAGCGTTACCGAAACCAACGATCATGGTTTCTTCTTCAAATGCTCTATCTGAGGATTCTGTCTCAAATATCTCTGCATGTTGTTGTTCGTACCTGTTGTATTCCATGCCAAATAAGGCATTTAAACCAGGCTCCAATTCTTTAGCTAATTGTGCTCTTGAAATTGCCATAATTTATACTCCTTATTAAGCTAGACCTGCACCTTTTTGGCCGCAGATATGATTTTGAATAACAACTAAAACATTAGTGTTTGCCGAAGCAACGTCTGAATTTTCAGGATCTTCTGAAATATCAATCGCTTTGATCGGTAAACCTGCTGTTGTAGCACCTGTTGTGACATCTAATTCTGCTCCTGAAATACCACTTAAGGTACTTCCCGCAGTTGTGTAAACGATGTCAAAGTTACCAAACAGATCAGCCACTGGGAAAGTGTCGTCTGCTTGAATCTCGAAGACCACGTTGGGATCATCGATTATGAAAGCAATTATGTCTGAAGCATTTGTGCTTGCAGGGTAATAATTACTAAATACTTGTTCACCCGAAGTAGGATCAGTGTATTTACAGCCATTGAATACGCCAACAATCGGTACAGTTCCACCGTCAGCATGTATTTCTACACCGCCTCCAGTTACCTGCATTACCATATCTCCTTGAAAGATACTGGTTCCATAGTTAGCAGCGATTCTATAACGGCTTTGTCCACCTGAGTAAGGTGAACCACCCATCATTCTTACGGGTTTCATTCCAAATGAAGCATCTAAATTTGCCATTTTTTATGTTTCCTATAATTAAATTTATATATAGAGTTACAGAGTTATCCTCTGTTTCCTCCACCAAAAGTCACCTTTGATTTAACCTCTCTTGAGATTGGCATCGCTGGATTCTCTTCACGCATCAGGTCATTTTCTACAGCAGACATTTGATTGCTGGTTTGTTGTTCAAAAAATTCATTTCTTTGATCTGCGATTTCTTTATCTATTTTGCACAGTATCAACCCACCAACTCCAATTACTCCTGCATGACGACCATCATCGACTGTAGGTAAATCATGAAATCCAGGTAATTCATCTGGTCTAACAACCTCGAATCCTTCACGAAATCTTTTTGAGACATTCGTTTTGTCATCTTGGCCTAGTACAGATTCTCTGATCCAACGATAAGTAATACCTTGTGATTCAGCTACTTTAATAGCTTCTTCTGGTAGTTCTAACGCTGAAGGCATCTTCCAAACTTTAGGTCTGGCTTTTGTCTCTCTAGTATCAGAGTTTCTAGTAGCTCTGTTATCTTCAGTTTTATTATCTATTTCTTTGCTCATGATTTTTGTAACCTCGCTTTTTGTTTTGCGTAATCTTTAAATGACACTCCAAGCTTCTTAGCTAGTTGCTGTTCGCTCGGTGTCAACTCGATACGATTTTGTTTGCGTCCAGTCGATGTGTTGCGTGTAGCTGAAGCGACAGTTTGGACGGGTTTCTTGTCTGCTTCCACGTTAAATCTTTGAGGCAACTCTTGTCGCACTCGCTTATCTATTTCACTATAATACTCATCACTCTCTGTGTCAAAGCCTTCATTCTCTAATTGTTTGTGAACTGCAAAGGCAACACTTGTTGCAACTTGATCTTTTCCAAACCAAGTATTCTTATTTGCCCAGTCACGAGCTTTGTCTGATGGTTCATTATATTCTTCTTGAACAGGTTGAGCTTGTTGATAAACCTGTTGTTGTTGAGCCTGTTCTATATAAGCTTGCTCTTGAGCATCGTATTGTTTTTGCTGTATTAAATACTGCTCATGTCTAGCTTTATCAGCTGTTGCCATGCTTAAAGCTTCTGTTGCTGTTGCTATAGCTTCAGAATCTCCAGCTTCAGTTGCTTGTCTTAATGCTTGTTTTGATAAGCTAAGTTGAGATTCAACTCTATTACCAAACTCATCACCATAACTAGATTGAAAAGTTTTTTGAGACTGTCTTAGTTTTTCATTTTGATCTTTAAGATCTTTAGCATACTGAATAGCCATCAGCTCCCTTCTTTGAAACTCTTTGGCTTGTGCTACAGCTTTGTTAATTCTGTTTTGTGCAAGGGTAGCTCTCTTTTCTACCTCTGACTGATCCTTTGCTTTTTCTTCTACTTTAGGTGAAACTTCAAAGTCTTCTTGTATCTCATCTTCAGATGCTGCTGATACCTCTTCTTTAATTTCAACTTCTACAGGATCTTCTTGTACCTCATCTTCCACTCTCCTATTCTCTGGAAGTGCGGCCTTTTCAATTTTTTCATCTGTAATTTCTATATCTATATTCTGTGCTTCTTCGCTCATTCTTTACTCCTATAAAGATTTAATATCATCTGGATCAAGGATTGTTGCAATCACTTCATCATCGTTAATAATACGAACTTCGTTATCATCTTCTAATCTAAAACGAGTTCCTGCATATCTACCAATTAGAATCCAATCTCCTTTATTACACCAAGGAGATCTTCTATCTGGCTCACCAAATTTATTATCTTTATAGGCTAATGGGCCTACTTTTAAAACATAGCAGATCACTGTAGCCAAAGCTTCTTTATCTAAAGTTTCTTTAACTAGTTGAATACCACCATCAGTTTGACCTTTACCTCTGTATGGCAATACAAGTATTCTCCATCCAGTAGGATTTGGCATTCTGTCAAGTAGTGATTTATCTAGTAGTTTAGGATCGAGTACCCTTTCGTCTGATTTTATAAAAGCTTTGTCTAGTTCTGAATTTTCTTCAACTTTTTGTTTTGCAACATCTTCTTTGTGTTGTTCAAATTTTGTTTTTTTTGCGATTGTATCAACCATCGTTATCATCCATTTGCAGCGTTTCTCTTAAATCTTGTTGTAGGGAACGAATCGCTGATAACTCTCCCATAAGATATTTGTAATCTTCCATTGATTTTATATTGCCGCCAGCAATAATGTCAACAGTGTTTCTCTCTCTTTCTCGCAAAGTTTTAAAAAAATACTCTGCTAGTCTTATTCCGTCCAATTAGCTCTCTCCTAATTTTCAAATATTATTAACGTCTACCTCTTCCTCCCATTCTTGGCATCATAGGTATCGGTCTGTCCATTACATTCATTCTATCCATTCTGTTTATTTTTGGTAATTCTAATCTTGGTAAATCTACTGGTGCCATAGGCATAGGATCTGATGGTATAGGTGATGCTATCGGAGCAGGCATAGGCATTCTTTGTTGCATAGGCATAGGCATTGGATTAGGCATCATAGGCATTTCTTTAGGTAAAAAATCTGGAGTTGGCGGCATAATGCCTGGGCCAAAGCCAAAGTCTTGTGGAGGTAAAGGTGGAGGTGGCATACCTCTTCTTGGATCAATTATTGGTCTGTCGTCAATACGAATTTGATCAGATATACGCATACGCTTGGATGGTATGAACTCATCTCTAGGTTCATCCATTCTTTCTATTGACATAAAGTCATCTCTTATTCTTGGAGGCATTCCTCTAGCTTCTCTAATAGCATCTATTCTAGGTTGTGCTGGAATGTCTATTGGTGGTATTACTGGATCTTGTGGTATCGTGCCTCCTGCATCAGCTATTCTTTGATTTATTGCATCCATATCAATATTAGAAAAATCAAAATTAAATAAGTTTGGGTTTTCTAAACCACTAATCATAGGTCTATCAATAGATATATCCATAGGTATATCCATAGGAGGTTCTTCTACAATAGGAAGTTTCTCTACAATAGGATCTATTTCTCTTAAGGGAGGTCTTGGTGGCATTTTATTATGTGATACTACGCCATCAACCATGTAGGTATGAGTATTAGAAGTGGTAAAGTTATACACTTTTATAAAATCTTTTTCACTTTCAAGTTTTGTAACTTCTTCTACACCATCTTTAGTTATTAATTTATCGCCTAACTGTAATTCTTTAACCTCTATTCCATAATCGTTATAAACTGTATTAGATAGTTTAGAGTTATTAGATTTCCACCCATCGTTAGTTAAGAAAGCATGAGCATCTGTAGCAGTTATTCTATCGTTTATAGTCCATAAACTTCTGTCAGCTTTCGGAATATCATGTACATAAGAAACTACATCTGTTTCACCATTTAGAGCTAATACTTCGTCTCCCATTGCAATATTTTCAATAACTTTTTTAGTTCCATCAGCCATATCAATTTTAGTTCCTGCCACAAAACACATAATTGGAGGAGGAGTAATATCTCGAGGAGGCATTGGAGGTGGCCCAGGAATACTTCTTAATGGTGGTTGAGCTGCAAACATATCTCTGATTGGATCACGCCTAACATCAGTAGGCATGAAAGCTTGTTCTGGTTGTATAGGTGGTGTGTAACCTTCAGGAGTAAAATAAGCTGGGCCGCCTTGAACTAAGGTAGGTCTAGGTGCAGCAGGTCTAGCCATAGCTGATCCCATGCCTCCACCTGAATCTCTGCCAGGTATACCTTTTCTTGCTGACTTAGCTAATCCACTAAAAAGTCCCATTAGGAAATGCCTTTAAACTTAGTACCTCTAAGAGCAGCACCGCCTCCTCTTGACTTGCCACCGCCATAACCTTGTGGTTGTGGAGCAGAGCCATTAGGAATCTTTTTAGGATCAGAGTAATTAACTGTCCCTTGATCTTTAATCGTTACGCTTGATTTTACTTTCATATTACTTTCCTTTTTTGGTTGACTTCTTTTTTGCTTTGCTTAAAGCAATAGCAATAGCAGTCTTTTGTTTCTTACCGCTTTTTACCAACTCTCCTATGTTAGCAGATATAGTCTTTCTACTGCTACCTTTTTTTAGTGGCATTTTATTTCTTGTTCTTAGTTCCTGCTGGTCTGCCTCTTTTTTTAACTACGGTCTTAGCTTTAGGCTTAGACTTAGTTTTAGCTTTTGGCTTTTCTTTTTTAACTTTGACTGCGGTTTCTTTAAGGAGCTTCTCAGCATCTTTGTCTGCTTTCTTGGCGATTGCTTCGATGTCGATTTTTCTATCTGCATCTTCATTGATGATCGTCCCATTGCCATTGTTAATCTCCTCTTCTTTTTTAAGCTGTGCTTTATTAACAGCCTGCATTTTTTGTCTAACTGAACTCATAATTATCCTCTCATTATATCCATTGCTTTAAATTGTGCGGCTTGATCCATACGCTCTCTAGCTATGTCGTCCTTCATTGTAGCTATTTCTCTTTGAATTGCCAAACGCTGTTCTGCAAGGTTGGTATTCTCCATAGATTTCATAGCATCAAACTCTTGTCTTTGTGCAAATTCTTCACGTTTTCTTTGTACATCATCAGCCTTAATATCTAATTCCTTACCTCTTAGTTCTACCAAAGGATCAGGTTGTGGTTGTGGTGGCATAAACATAGCATTAATCTGTTCTGTCAACTGAGCAACCACTGCTGCTATATCTTTAGCAACCTTGTCTTGTATCTGTTGCATGTATTGAGCAGATGCTTCGGGCGGTAACTGTTGTATTTGTTGCATCATTTGCTGGAACTCTGGATTCTGTGCATTCTGCTCATCCACTATTTCAGATGCTCTAAAAGATACATGTTGATAAATATGTGCTTGAATTAAAGATAGCACTATAGGATTAGCTTGAGCTGTCATAGTTCCATATAACGACATGTGAGAGTTAATATGTGCATCGTGATCTTGTCCTGCAAAAGCTTGAGCAGGCATACCTGCTATCAAAGCTGCATTCTCATTAGCAGGATCCATAGGCATGGGTTCTGGTGGTGGTGGTAATAGTTGTTCAATATTCTGAACACCCATAGCACCATACATTCTTCTGTATGCTTCATGTAATCCAGCAGGGCCATGTATTTCAGGATTGCTTTGTACTGTTCTCAGTATTTCTTGAGCCATCATAACTCTCTGACTCATAGAGAAAGTATTAGGATCTGATACAGGTAGTACGTCTACTCTGTCATCAAAGTCTTGGGACTTAATAAGTTGATTGCCATTAGCTGTAAAGTAAGGATAGTCTGGTGGTAAATACTCACTGAATACAGATGCTAGTATCTCAAACTCAATCCTTTGAGATGAATGTAATCTTTTGTGGATCGCACTCATTACACGAGTGCCACGTTCTAATAACGCAATCGTGGTTCCAACAGGAGCATTCTGATTACCATCGCCAACTTGTGTATCGGCTATAGAAGCGAAACGCCTTCCACTGTCGACCAAGATACCCAGGAGAGAGAGTAGGGTTTGGCTTGGTTCCTTAAAAGGTAACGGTACAAAGGCATCTCGCAAACTTCCGCCAGGAGCATCCATGTCTCTGAACTCGCCAGGTTGTAGTGGCTGATCATCATTACGAATACGAATGCCTCGGGCTTTAAATCCAGCAGGTAAGTTCGATAGAGTACCTGAATCAATTAGCTGTCTTAGAATCGAAGTCGATGCTTTAGACAAGCCACCTATCATGTGAGTCAAACCAAAGCCGTAGAATCCTAGCCCTGGTAAGAATTTATAGTGAACAAAGTAGTTAATACGTTTTTTTAATTGATCTGTTTCTTTGTAGTTTCTACGTATAGATAACACCTTATCATTGGCTATAGTAATGATATAAGGTAGTTTTATGCCTGTTGGCTCTCCTTCAGAGTCAAGTTCTTCGTAGCCTTCTAAATCTAATTCAGTATGAACTTCATGAACTCTGCACGTATCATTGTCATCGTAACTAGGGCTAACGCCTTGAAGCTCATCTATTTCTTCTTGAACCTCATCAACATCGTCAGCTATCATGCTACCTGTAGATATATCTACGTCACGATAAAAACCCACTTGCTGTAATTTCTTAATGTCATTCATTGACATATCAATGACATGCGTAATTCTTGTAGCACTATGTAAGTCAGTGGCAGCGTAAGGTACGATTAAGTCTTCACTAGGTATAAACTTTGATACAGCTCTGCCTAGATTCTGATCGTAGTAAACTTTTCTAAACGCAGATCCTGACAAAGGTAAATAAAATAACATCTGATCTGTTTCAGAGTCATACTCTTTCATAACCTGCATAAGCTGGTAGTTCATAAACTCTTGAACTCTCGAAGCTTGTTGCTCTGTTTCAGCATTAGCCATGCCAATAACTTGAGTCTTAACAGGCCCTTGAGATGGTAGTAATTCGTTATAAGCCTGTGCTTGGAACTGAGTAACAGATTCTGCTAAAAGCGGGTGCATAACTCCAGAGGCACCCTCGAATGGTTGGGATCTTTCCTCGTACTTCATACCTAAGTATTCAAGTCCTTCTTTGTAAGTCTTCTCCCAGTCAGATCTGGATTCTTTATCAGAATCAATGTTGCCCATCAGATCATTAACAACACTGGTGAGTTCAGAAGAATCTAATTCTTCAGCTAAATTAGCATAAAAGTCTGTATCTTCCATGGGTGGTGTAGGATCACCAAACATAATAGAGCCATCGTCCATTTCTTCAAAGCCTTCAAAGTCAGGATTCTCCTCTTCGATGTCAACTTCAACTTCCATTTCCTTTGAACGATCACGAACCTCTAGTTCTATTTGATCCTCAAAGGTAATAGCCTTATCTATGTCTGCCATACTATTTGCCTTTTGTTAACTTCATATACTCTTTTTTCATTTCAAGTATTTCTTTAGATTCTTTGTTAATAGTTTTACTAGTTAAATATGGAGAATCTTGTTGAAGTCTGTTTTCTGCGTTATAAATTTTAGTTTTTAGTTTATCAACTTTAGGGGCTTTAGCTTTTTTTGTAACTTTTTTTACAAGCTTGCTAATATGTTTAAGCCCCTGTCGTTTAATTACCATTATCTTAAAGCTTTGCCAAAACCTCTTTTAGCTGCACCAACTCCTCTTCTTGAAGATCTTTTAGGCTTGCTACTATTGATCATACCACCGTCAGCTTTTTTCTTAGGCTTTCTAATAAAATCAATAAGACCTTTATCGCCACCGAACTTTTTATCTTTACCTAAAAGAACTCTTTTAACTGCATTGATTACAGGTCTTTTTCTTTTTTTCTTTGTGTCTGTAGATTTATTGGCTGTTACTTTCTTTGCACCACCAGCTTTGTTATAAGCAGCTAGACTTGAATAACCTTTATTTTTAAGATCATCCTTAGTTACAGCAGTGTATTTTTTACCATTGTGAGTAAATAAAGTTGCTTCACCCTTAGCTCTAGCTTTTCTAAAAGCATCATCAAATGATTCTCCTGCAAGAGATTTTCCAAGTTTAGTGCCTCCAATACCAGCCCCAACTACTGCAGCCGCTGCTGCTGCCTTAGCAGTATTAGAAACTCCTTTTTTTGGTACTGGTACTGCTTTACTTCCAGGATTTGTTTTCCCAGGTGTTGTTTTCTTAATGGCTGTTTTCTTAGGTGGTGTTTTTGTTATATTTTTATTAGCAGGATTTTGCATAGTACCAGTTCTTCCTGGTGGCTGATTTCCTTGTGCTATACGCTGTTTTGGTGCCTTTGGTTTTGGCTTTGGTTTAATAGTCTTTGCTATTTTTTTTGCTATTACTTTTTTTACCATGTTATTACTCCTAATAATATATTCGCTGTTTCGGGACTGGCTCATCGTCTTCCTCGTCTGAGTCCAATCTTATAAAGTTACCTTGACGAAATCTTAGTATAGCCTGTGTTGTTGAATCTACAAAATCGTCATTCTCTCCAAATGGGAAAGCCGCACATTCTTCTATCACCTCTTCTGCAAAGATCGTATCTGGAGCCCAAACCATACCTGCTTCAAACACTGGCGAAGCTGAATGTACACGAGTAACTTTGTCTCTTCCTTTAGTCGGGCGATAGTTCACAACTGGGATCCCCATCATCCTCAACTCATGCGTCAAAGGTGTACCACTTGCTTGGGATTCTACCAACACTATGTCAGGTTGCCAAGACATAAATTCATCATAGGCTGTAGTCTTCAACTCAGGAAAGTCCCATCGTCCTTTTCTAGCATCGAGCAAGATAATAGATTCAGGAGCACCATCGCTAGGACGGAACACGCCCCATGTGGTAATCGCAGAATAGTCAGCTGTCTCCTTAGAACTAAACGCGGTATCGTAGGACTGTAATATGTAAGTAGTATTGGGCGGTTCATCGTGTTCCCATTTCTGCCACCAGTCTCGCTTAAGCAAAGCACCCTCTTCACTGGTAGGATTCTGCATATACTGAGCATTCCACTTAGATATAGGGATCGAAGCCTTAACAGACTCCAGCTCCTCGATCTTCCAAAACTCGGGCCATAAAGGTGTATTGTCTTCTAATATCGCAGGTAATTCTAATATATCCCACTGATCTGCGTGGTCTTCTGACATTCTTTTGATGAGCTTTTCAGTAAGATCAAGCGTACTCCAACGCGTCATAACAATAACTATGATTCCGCCAGGCTGTAAACGCTGTCGCGGCCCCGAGGTGTACCACTCGTATGCAGACTCTAGTGCGGAGGGTGAGAGGGCATCCTGTTCCGAATGAGGATCGTCAATGATAAGGAGGTCAGCACCTCTTCCTGTAATTGCTCCACCGACTCCCGCTGCGAAATATTCTCCGCCATGGTTGGTTTCCCATCTTCCTGCTGACTTACTGTCTGCTGAGAGTCTGACTTTTTCGAAGATCTGTTTGTACTCATCGGTATCCATAAGGTTTCTAACCTTACGTCCAAAACGGGCAGATAATTCTGCCGTATGGGTAGTTTGCATTATTTTCATGTCAGGATGCAAGCCCATGATCCAGCTCGGAAAGAATACAGATGCGAACTCAGACTTGGTATGACGGGGTGGCATGTTCACGATCAGCCTCTTGGTCTTGCCCATGGCCACATTCTCTAGCTTCTTAGCGAAGAGTTTGTGATGTTCGCCCTCGATGAAGCCATCCCATACATGCTTGACGTATTCGATGAAGTCTGTGTGTGCAGCATTGCTGACTTCCATCTGCTTGAGACGGTTTTGTATCATGACCATCTCTTTTAGAGCGGCATCTGGTACGTGTTCTAGTTTAGTTTTTTTATCAGGCATCTCAAAATGTTTCTCTCCATGTGAAATATGGTACCCCATTATGGTACCTAATTAAAGCAAGGGGGGGTGAAATGGTTTAGGGGCTAATTATTTATGTTGATAGTTATTTATATACTCAAAAAAAAAAACGCGTGGCACTATATGTGGGGGTACCCCCTAAGCAAAACGCGATTTCAAAAAACGAGATTCAACCCAATAGAGACCCATAAATTAATTTACATTAATGTATGTAAAGTGTAGATAATGTGTGCAAAATAATATATACTGAACGTAGTTCAGTTAGCAATTAAGCTACTGATAAATGGAGAACTTAACAATGAATCAATTAGACGCATTGAAAAGACTAGGACTTAAAGAGCGTAAGCTATCTAA
>VMHT01063258.1_pt1 | contig 11142 bp, 9 predicted proteins | sample 4693611 | NCBI WGS metagenome assembly VMHT01 (sample SAMN12280063, study PRJNA550983) | marine metagenome | isolation source: seawater sampled from same location over 5 years 0.02-0.2 micron viral filtrate | place: USA: collected off the coast of southern California halfway between the port... ... | reverse complement strand
CTTTTCAGCCTAGGATCGCGTTTTGGAAACCAGCCAAATACTGCTCGTCTTCTTCGGTGGCCTCGTACCGATGGCCGCTGTCGCGTTCGCTCTCGGGCGACGCAAGGCATTGTTATCGGACGCCGCGGGCAGCCGTATGCATTCTTTGCCGGCGCAGTACGGCGTTTATGTGGCGACCTGGATGGCGCTGCCGGCCCTTGCAATCGGTATCGTTGCGGCATCGGCTGCGTTGCTGGGATTGCAGGTTCCGTCTGCACCGTTCGTGCTGTCTTTCGCGCTCTTCGGTGCCGCGGTCGGGCTGATGATCGCGCTACGCAAGGTCGAGCCGACGCTGCGTGCACGCAATGCGATCGAGAAATTTGTTTATTGGACGCTCTTTGCCGCGTCGCTGGTGTCGATTCTCACCACGTTCGGCATCATCATTTCGATTCTGTTCGAGGCGCTGAAGTTCTTCAGCCAGGTCAGCGTCTGGGACTTCGTGACCGGTACCAACTGGTCGCCGGTGGCGACATTCCGCCCCGGCCAGCAAGCCGCCGATTCCCAGTTCGGTTCGGTACCGCTGTTCGCCGGTACGTTCATGATCACGCTGGTCGCTATGTCGGTGGCGATTCCGGTGGGGCTGCTTTCGGCGATCTATATGTCCGAATACGCCAGCTATCGCGTACGCACGCTGGCCAAGCCGATGCTCGAAATTCTGGCCGGTATCCCGACGGTCGTCTACGGTTTCTTCGCCGCGATCACGGTCAGTCCGCTGGTGGTCGAGGCGGCCAATTTCTTCGGCTTGCATGCGTCGTATACGAACGCGCTCGCGCCCGGGTTGGTCATGGGGATCATGATCATTCCGTTCATCTCGTCGTTGTCCGACGACGTGATCAATTCGATTCCCAACAGTCTTCGTGAAGGCGCCTATGCACTGGGCGCAACCAAATCCGAGACCATCAAGCAGATCATTCTGCCGGCGGCTTTCCCCGGCATCATGGCCGCTGCGCTACTGGGTGTTTCCCGCGCGCTGGGTGAGACCATGATCGTGGTCATGGCTGCCGGTCTGCGGCCGAACCTCACCTGGAACCCGCTCGAAGACATGACCACGGTGACGGTGCGTATCGTCGATGCGCTCACCGGTGACCAGGCCTTCGACAGCCCCGAAACGCTGGCCGCATTCGCGCTCGGCCTGGTGCTGTTCGTGGTCACGCTCACGCTGAATCTGATCTCGATCATCGTGATTCGCAAGTTCCGCCAGTCCTACGAATAGCGCTCAAAGGGCATTCGATTATGAGTCAAGGCATTACGCTGTCGCCTTCGCGCCAGCTCAAGAAACGCTACCGTGCGGAAAAACGCTTCAAGGCCTATTGCATCGGCGCGCTGGTGTTGGCCATGGCGTTTCTCGTGCTGTTCTTCACTGACATGATTCGCCAGGGCTATTCGGCGTTCGTGCAGACCGAGATCGAGGTCGAAGTCACCTACAACGAAGACACGGTCAAGTTCACCAACGAATCGGTACGCGAAGAGGTATCGCCGCTGATTTCGCGGGCGTTCTATCGCACCATTCCGCGTCGGGTCGATGCCAACCCCGAGCTCATGGGTACGACCGAGACACGCTGGCTGACCGCCACCGCGCATGTCGACCAGTACCGCAAAGGCTATAGCGATCGCCTCGATCCGGAACTCAAGGCCACACTCGACCGCCTCGATTCGGAAGGGCGCGTAAGTTATGGCTTCAATTCCGGCCTGTTCTTTTCCGGCGACTCCAAGATCCCGTCCAACGCCGGGCTGTGGTCGGCTTTCGTTGGCTCGTTCTACGTCATGATCGTCGTGCTGCTCGTGAGTTTCCCGATCGGTGTTGCGACGGCGATCTATCTTGAGGAGTTTGCGCCGGATAACCGCTTTACCCAGGGCATCGAGATCAATATCAACAACCTGGCAGCCGTGCCGTCGATTCTGTTCGGTTTGCTGGGTCTTGCGATTTTCATCAACTTTTTCGGCGTGCCGCGTTCCTCGGCGCTGGCGGGCGGCTTGACGCTATCGCTGATGACGCTGCCGGTGATCATCATCAGTACGCGCGCCGCGCTCAAGGCAGTGCCACAGAATATCCGCCAGGGCGCGCAGGCGGTGGGTGCCTCGCGTTGGCAGGCGATTCGCGATCATGTCCTGCCGCTGTCGCTGCCGGGCATTCTCACCGGCACGATCATCGGCATCGCACAGGCCATGGGCGAGACCGCGCCGCTGCTGCTGATCGGCATGATCGCGTATATCCCGGATGCGCCAACAAGCATGACCGAGGCGGCGACGGTCCTGCCGGCCCAGATATTTACCTGGTCGGGCATGCCGGAAGGCGCCTATGTGAGTCTTACCGCGGCCGGCATTCTGGTGCTGTTGTCGCTGTTGATCACGCTCAATGCCACGGCGGTCATTCTGCGTAATCGGTTCGAGCGCCGCTGGTAGGCGGGCGCCGACTCAACGGTTTGAAAATTTTCCCTTTTCTTGGGCGGAGACTTAGGATGCGTACACGAGATTTGACCGGCGACAGTACCCAGGTGGTACGAGTGCCGACCACGGAGCGCCCGCGAGTGAATCAGAAGACGAAGATGAAGGTCCGTGACCTCGAGGTCTGGTATGGCGAGAAGCAGGCGCTACACGGCGTATCGATGGATGTGGCAGAAAACGAAGTCACGGCGCTGATCGGCCCCTCCGGCTGCGGCAAATCGACGTTCCTGCGGTGTCTCAACCGCATGAACGATCTGATTCCGGATGTGCGCATCAAAGGTGAAGTCGAGTTCGAAAACCAGAACATCTATGCGCCGGAGGTCGATGTCGTCGAGTTGCGCTCGCATATCGGCATGGTGTTCCAGAAGCCCAATCCGTTCCCGAAAAGCATCTACGATAATATTGCCTACGCGCCGAAGATCCTCGGTCAGGTGCGCAAACGCACCGATATGGAGGATCTGGTCGAGCACTCGCTCAAACGCGCGGGCTTGTGGGAAGAGGTCAAGGATCGGCTGCAGATGCCGGGACTGTCGCTTTCCGGTGGTCAGCAGCAGCGCCTGTGTATCGCGCGCGCGATCGCGGTGAGCCCGTCGGTGCTGCTAATGGACGAGCCCTGTTCGGCGCTCGATCCGGTTGCCACCGCCACGGTCGAGCAGCTTATCGATGAGCTCAAAGAGAACTACACCATCGTGATCGTGACCCACAATCTGCAGCAGGCAGCGCGTGTGGCGGGTTATACGGCCTTCTTCCATCTCGGCAATATCGTCGAATACTCGGATACCGACTCGTTGTTCACGCATCCGCGCGAGAAGAAGACCGAGGACTACATCACCGGCCGATACGGCTGAACGGCAACGGCCGGCAGGAGAGCGTTATGGATAAAGTCGGGCTGGAAAAACATACTTCGAAGCAGTTCGATGCCGATCTGGAGGATGTGCGAGAACTCGTACTCGCCATGGGCGGTCTGGTCGAGCAGCAGATCGCGGACGCGGTGCGCGCGCTGATCACCGGCGAGGGCGCGCTCGGCGAAGAGGTGGTCCAAGGCGATACCGAAGTCAATCGCATGGAAGTCGAGATCGACGAGGAATGCACGCGCATTCTCGCTCGACGTGCGCCCCAGGCCGGCGATTTGCGCCTGATCATTGCTGTGGCCAAAACCATCACCGATCTTGAGCGCATCGGTGACGAAGCCGAAAAGATCGGCCGTATGGCCACGCATCTCGCCAGCTACGACCGGCCGAAGAGCGCGTTCTACCAGATCGAAATGCTGGGCCGGCACGTGCGCGAGATGCTGCGCGACGCGCTCGACGCCTTTGCCCGCCTGGATTCGGAAGCGGCGCTGCGGGTCGCCCAGCAGGACGAGGACGTCGACCGCGAGTATGAGGGCATCGTACGCCAGTGCATCACGTACATGATGGAAGACCCGCGCACCATACGGCATATGCTTGACGTGCTCTGGGCCGTGAAGGCATTGGAACGTATAGGCGATCATTCCACGAATATCAGCGAATACGTGGTGTATTTCGTTGAAGGCAAGGACGTGCGCCATATCGGGCTCGAGGCCATGGAAAAAGAAATCAACGAGGGGGCAGCGCGCCGGCGCGGCGATTGAATCGGATACCCGGCTGCCGTGTCGCACGGTCGGTCGGTGCGGCGCACAAAACTCGCGCTGAGCTTTGATACTATCAGCGTCCCTGACTGGCGCGGATAGCGGAATTGGCCCAGAAAAAGCGACCCACTCGAGCTGTACCCAAGCGCAAGGCGCGCAAACCTACGCGCACGAAAGCCAAGCGTGGGTTCTTCCGACGTCTTCTACCGTATGTGTTCTTGCTGGGCTGTCTGGCCGCTGCGGTACTCGCCGGCTATATGGTTTATCTGGATAGCGCGGTTCGTGCCCAGTTCGAAGGCACACGCTGGACGTTACCGGCCAAGGTGTATGCGAGCCCGCTCGAACTCTATTCCGGCCTCGACCTATCACGCAGCGAGATCGTCTCGCGGCTCGATCGCCAGGGCTATCGGGCCAGTTCCAGCCTGTCGCGGTCGGGCACGTATCGCAGCAGCGGCAGCCGGCTGGATATTCATACCCGGGCGTTTCATTTCTGGGACGGACAGCAGGCGTCCCGCGAAATCCGGCTGAATTTCGACAGTACCGGCGTGAGTTCGCTCTCGGCGCTCGACAAACAGGGTGATCTGGCCTTGATCCGGCTCGACCCGCTCATGATCGGCAGTATCTACCCCAAGCAGGGTGAAGACCGGATTCTGGTCAAGCTTGGCGATGTGCCGCCGATGTTGCCCGCCGGCCTGATCACGGTCGAAGACCGGGATTTCATGAATCACTGGGGTGTATCGCCGAAATCGATTCTGCGTGCGGCGGTCGCGAACCTGCGCGCGGGCGGTGTGGTCCAGGGCGGCTCCACCATTACCCAGCAGCTGGTCAAGAACTTCTATCTCAATAATCAGCAGACGCTGGTGCGCAAGGCCAAGGAAGCGCTCATGGCGATCCTGCTCGATGCGCATTATTCCAAGCCGGAAATTCTCGAGGCCTATCTCAACGAGGTCTATCTCGGCCAGGATGGCGGCCGCGCGATTCACGGCTTCGGTCTGGCGAGCTATTTCTATTTCCAGAAGCCCCTCGAAGAGCTGCAGCCCCAGGAGATCGCGTTGCTGGTAGCCATGGTCAAGGGCCCGAGCTACTACGATCCCCGCCGTAATCCGGAGCGCGCTCTGCGCCGCCGAAACCTGGTGCTGGACATGTTTCACAGCGCCGGTTTTCTGGAAGAAGACAGCTGGCGTGAAGCCAAGAAGGCTGATCTGGGCGTAACCGCACGCACGGTGCGCAGTACCAGCCAGTATCCGGCCTTCATCGATCTGGTGCGTCGCCAACTGCTGGGCCAGTACAAGGACGCCGACCTGACCGAAGAAGGCCTGCGCATCTTCACCACGCTCGATCCCGAGGTCCAGGCCGCCGCTGAAAAACGGGTCTCGGACGGGCTCGACAAGGTCGAAGCGGCACGCGGTATTGAGCGCGACAGCCTGCAAGCCTCGGCCGTGGTTACCAGCGTCGAAGGCGGGCGCGTACTGGCGCTGGTGGGCGGTCGCGATGCCGGTTTCGCCGGCTTCAACCGTGCGCTCGATGCACGTCGGCCGATCGGTTCTCTGATGAAGCCGGTGGTTTATCTCACCGCACTCGCCGAGCCGTCGAAATACAATCTGATCACGCCGCTCGACGACAGTGCGCTATCGGTCAAACTGGCGAACGGCGATACCTGGCGGCCGCAGAATTACTCCAAGAGTACGCACGGCAGCGAAGTGCCTCTGCACTATGCGCTCACCCACAGCTATAACCTGTCGACCGCACGTCTCGCGCTTGATGTCGGTATTCCCGACGTTATCGATACGCTCAAAGAGCTTGGCTACAACGGCGATCCATTGTCCGTGCCGTCATTGGCACTCGGGGCCGTGGATATGGCGCCCATGCAGGTCGCACAAATCTATAACACGCTTGCGGCCGGCGGCTATTACACGCCCTTGCTCGCCATTCGCGATGTCACCACGCGCGAAGGTGAGCCGTTGTCGCGCTATCCGCTCAAGATTCGACGCGCGGTGGACGAATCTCCGGTCTATCTAACCAACTGGATACTGCAGCGCGTGGCGCGCTACGGCACCGGTTCGTCGATGTACAGAACCCTCGATCGCTCGATCAATGTGGCTGGCAAGACCGGTACTACGGACGATCTACGCGACAGCTGGTTCGCCGGGTTCGCGGCCAACCGGCTGGCGGTGGTCTGGGTCGGCCGCGACGACAACAAACCCGCACAGCTCACCGGGGCGACGGGTGCGTTGCAGCTGTGGGCCGGTATCATGGCCGATATCGACCCGCGCGGCTTGATGAACGTGCCGCCCGAGGATGTAGTGGAAATTCCGCTGCGCCTACGGTTCGACCCCAATGGGGCGTCGGGCAATGATTACGGCGGCTGTAGCGGCACAACACCAGTGCCGTTCGTGCGCGGCTATGTGCCGGACGGGCTTTCGGATTGCGATAGCGATATCATGCGCGAAAATCGCTATCGTCGTGAGCAGCCGCAACAGCGGCAAGAAGAACAGGAAGAGGGTAACTGGCTGCAGCGCTTGTTCGGCTGATCGCGTCATCGACCGGGCGCGTTCAAGCACCTGACGATGTCAGCGCAAAGGTTGCGGTCGTTACCCCCAGCAGATCGACGCTGCCATCTGAGTAGAGGTTTGGGATCATGCAACGAATCGCAGCACTTGTGGTGCTAGTCGCTCTGGCGGGCTGTGCCACGAACCAACGCACCAGCTTTCCGCCGCCACAAGGCCCGGCCTCGCCCACGATTCCGTCGCCCGGGCGTACACCCGAGCCAGAACGTGTGCCGGAGCGGCCGAGCGAGCCCGAGGTCATGCCGCCGCGCTCTGCACAGGAAGCCAGCAGCCCGGCGGTATTATCGCTGCTCGGGCGTGCCGATACGCTCGCGCGCAACGGCAACATGGATATGGCCGCGGCCACGCTGGAGCGTGCGCTCGATCTCGAACCACGCAACGCGTTTGTCTATCAGCGCCTGGCCAGCGTGAAACTCGCCCAGGGCCAGGGCGGCCAGGCCGAGGCGATGGCGCGTAAATCCAATAGCGTCGCCGGGGACAATCCGTTCGTACGCGCCGACAACTGGCGCTTGATTGCCGAAGCGCGTCGTGTCGGTGGCGATCGCAGCGGCGCCGATGAAGCCATGCAGCGCGCCAGCAGCTATCGCAGCGCCAGCCAGCAGCTCATGCGATGAGTGCTGCGGCCGGCGCCGCGCTTTTCACCGACGACAACGCGCTCTCGCGGGCCTTGCCGGGCTACGCGGCTCGCGCCGGGCAGGCCGAGATGGCGAGCGCTGTTGCGCTGGCAATCGACGCGGGCGAACGCCTCGTTGTCGAGGCGGGTACGGGCACCGGCAAAACGCTGGCGTATTTGCTGCCCGCACTCGCTTCGCAGCGCAAGATCATCGTTTCGACCGCGACACGCTATCTGCAAAGCCAGCTCGACGATAAGGATGTACCGCTGGCGCAGACGGTGCTCGGGCGCTCGGTGCATGCCACGGTGCTCAAGGGGCGTGCGAATTATTTGTGCCTGCACCGGCTCAATCTTACCGAGGCCAGCGGCGATCTATATCTTGCGCCCAAGATCCGCGCGGTGCGTGATTGGGCGGCCCGTACCACGACGGGCGACCTGGGCGAATTCGGCGATCTCGGCGACGGCGACGCGCTCTGGCCGCGCATCACCTCGACCACGGACAACTGCCTCGGCCAGGAATGCCCGTTGTTCGACCAGTGCTGGGTCGTACACGCGCGCCGCGAGGCCCAGGCGGCGGACCTGGTAATCGTCAACCACTACCTGCTGTTCGCGGATCTGACCCTGCGTGAATCCGGGTTCGGCGAAGTGTTGCCCGGCGCCGATGCGATTGTGCTCGACGAAGCCCACCGCCTGCCCGATATTGCCGGCCGGTTCTTTGGCCAGGCGCTCTCGGCGCGCCAGCTTAAAGATCTGGTACGCGATGGTCTCGCGGAACTGGACACGCTCGGCGGTGACATGCCGGGTCTGAAAGCCAAGCTCAAGGATGTCGGCAACGCCGAGCGGCGATTTGCCGATGCGCTGGGCGACGCGCCCGGCAACCGGAGTTGGGAAGAACTGGAAACAGATGTACGCGGGGCAGCACGCGACGATCTGGCGGCCGGGCTGATCGCGCTCAAGACCGGCCTGGAACCCGTGGCCACGCGCAGCGATCGGATGAAAGCGCTGTCTCGCCGCTGTGGCGAACTGGAAGCCGCGCTGACCACGGTCAGTGCGAGCGATGCCGATCGCATCAGCTGGCTCGAAAAACGGGGTAGTGCCTGGATTTGGCACAGCACCCCATTGGATGTGGCCACGCCGTTTTCACGCGCGATCGAAGCCTATCCCGGTGCCTGGATCTTTACCTCCGCGACGCTGGCGGTGAAGAACGACCTGAATTACTTCTGTCGTCGACTGGGGCTCACGGATGTGACCCAGCAGGTGCTGGCCAGCCCGTTCGACTATGAACAAAACGCCATGCTCTATGCGCCGCGTACCATGCCGGCGCCGAACACGCCGGATTTCGATGACGCGGTGGTGTCTCAAGCGCTGTCGTTGATCGAAGCGTCCGGCGGCGGCACGTTTGTGCTATGCACCAGTTATCGTGCGGTCACGCGCTACGGCGAAGCGCTGGCCGCGGCGGGTATCGAGGTGCTCATGCAGGGCAGCGCGCCGCGCGCCGATCTGCTCGCCGATTTTCGCCAGAACGATGGCGCTGTCTTGGTGGCCACCAGCAGCTTCTGGGAAGGCGTGGACGTACGCGGACAGGCGCTGCGGTTGGTGATCATCGATCGTCTACCATTCGCGTCGCCGGCCGATCCGGTCCTGGCCGCGCGTTTTACCGCGATGAAGGAGGCCGGGGAAAACCCGTTCATGGATTATCAGCTGCCGCAGGCCATCATTACTCTCAAGCAGGGCGTGGGCCGTCTGATCCGTGATGCGGCCGATCGCGGCGTACTCGCGATTTGCGATCCGCGTCTGTTCACGGCGCGTTACGGCGGCGCTATCCGTGCGAGCCTGCCGCCCATGCCGATCACCCGCGATCAGGCCGTAGCCTGTGAATTTCTCGACAGTCTGGCGCCCGCATGAAGTTACTTGCGCTGGACGCGTCGACCGAAGCGCTATCCGTGGCCGTGGTGGACTGTGTACGTGGCTACGAGATCGAGCACTTCGAAATCGCGCCGCAGGCCCATGCGCGTCGATTGTTACCGCTCGCTGCGGAACTGCTCGAACGGGCCGAACTCACGCTGGCCGATCTCGACGGTTTTGCTTTCGCGCGCGGGCCGGGCGCGTTCACCGGCCTGCGTATTGCCGCCGGTCTCATCCAGGGCCTTGCAGCCGGTGTGGATCGACCCGTTGTGCCGGTGTCCACGCTTGCAGCACTCGCCGCGCGGTGTCTGCACAACGACGAGCACGTGAATCGCGTGCGCGTGGTTCAGGACGCCCGCATGGGCGAAATCTATACCGCCGACTACGTGCGCGGTGACGGTGCTACGCCGCGGCCGCTGGGCGACGAACGCGTCATGCGACCGGAGATGCTCGAGATCGATACGGTCAACGAATACACCCGTGCCGGCAACGGCTGGGGCGTGGTCGCCACCGAGCGCAGTCTGGCGCCCGAAGCACTGACGCCGAGCGAACATTGGCCGCACGCGCTCGATATTGCACGCTTGGCGGTGCCGGCATTGCGCCATGGCGAGGGTTTGCCGGCATCGCAGGCCCTGCCGGTGTATGTGCGCGACGACGTCGCCCGCAAGCCGGGCGGCTCGCGTTAGCTATAAAATCGAAATCGGAGGAAAATCATGTTGTATCGACTGAACGCCACCACGCCGCAAACGCCCGACGCCGGGCAGTTCTTCGTCGCGGAGAACGCCACCGTTCTGGGTAACGTGAAGCTCGAAATCGATGCCAGCATCTGGTTCAACGCCGTGTTGCGCGGTGATCAGGAACTGATCACGATCGGGCGTGGTAGTAACGTGCAGGACGGGTGCGTGCTGCATACCGATCCTGGCTTTCCCTTGACTGTCGGCGCCGATTGCACGATTGGCCACCAGGCCATGCTCCATGGCTGCACGATCGGCGACAACAGCCTCATCGGCATCAAGGCGACCGTACTCAACGGCGCGAAAATAGGGCGCAACTGTCTGATTGGCGCCGGCGCGCTCGTGCCGGAAGGCAAGGAAATCCCGGACAACAGCATGGTGATCGGTGTGCCGGGGCGCGTGAAGCGTGAACTCAGCGATGACGACGCACAGAAACTGCGTCGCGGCGCGGCCCACTATGTAGAGAATTACAAGCGCTTTCTGGCCGGTCTCGCCGTGATATAAATAGGCAGCCGGGTTCAGCTGAGATAGATATCGAAGCGGATCGCCTTGCCTTCGACCTGACGGTCCGGGCGGGCGATCGGCGTGGCCCGGGCATGTTGCTTGACCACCACCTGGCGCGCTGTCTGCTCGCGGGCGCGTTCCAGCAATGACGCGACATCGGTATCTGTGCCCACCAGTTCGTGCATCCACGCAAGCGCTTTCTGCGGGCGTGCCTTGCGCCGGGGTGCATCGAACATCGGATCGATATAAATGATATCGAATACACGATCTGGCGCCTGGGCCAGCCAGTCGCACGCATCGGCATGAATCAGATCACGCCATGCGGCGAGCCATACCGGCGGCGCGGTTTGCGCGCGCGCCCGGGCGTCGTCCAAGAGGGCGAATAAAACATCGTGGCGTTCGAGCGAGGTGACGGTACAGTCGAGCGCGGCGAGGGTGGCGCTGTCGCGGCCCAGGCCACAGGTGGTATCGAGTACCTGAGGGCGCGGATGACGGCGCAGACCGAGCGCGCGCGCGAGCGGAGACTGGCGCCCGCCGGCGGCACGGCGTTCGACGTTGCCGTCCAGTAAATCGATACGCAGACCGCGGTCGTTGGCCGGGGCCTGTGCGTGACACAGGGTGAGCCCGTCGGGCATCTGGCGCAGATAAAAACCGTTTTCGGGTGCGCGCGCGACCGTGGGAAACGCGGTCGAGCACGAAGCCTCGGGCGGCGCCGATTGCGAGTCG
>VMHT01169331.1_pt1 | contig 11143 bp, 13 predicted proteins | sample 4693611 | NCBI WGS metagenome assembly VMHT01 (sample SAMN12280063, study PRJNA550983) | marine metagenome | isolation source: seawater sampled from same location over 5 years 0.02-0.2 micron viral filtrate | place: USA: collected off the coast of southern California halfway between the port... ... | reverse complement strand
TGAATTTGAGGCAGTAAGTCCTATTGCAGATGGTGACGACAAAATCAAATCTGTATGGGGAATACAACACCCTCTAAAACCTTTCTTAGACCCTAGTAATTTTAAGACCTATGATGAACTCAAAGAGAAACTGAATAGGGTAATTATGGGGACAAGAAATACAGGAACAGTTGACCACACGGATCTCCCGCCGGCAACTGAGGCTGTACAAAGTCCAAAAGCTGATTCTTTTCCAGCACCAAGTGAAGACTTAAATGCTAATGATGAGGATGATACCTTGTCATATTTTAGTAAATTGGCGCAAGAAGAGTAACATCTCTCTAACTTTTGACGACTTAAAGGGGCAGTAGAAATACTGTCCCTTTTTTATTTCCGCAGTATAAATAGTCATATGGCATCCATTTTAGAACCATTATTAGATAAACAAGGTGGTACAAGAAAATCATCTAGTTGGTACAGAAACGCAGTATCATCAATGGCTGATAAGATTACAGCACGTAAATTGATGAATAGTGGTAAACTTATTGGTAGACCTAGTACTGGTAGATTAAATATGTTTTTCTACGATCCTAAAACAAAAGCAAAACTACCATATTATGACACATTTCCATTAGTTTTGCCAATAGAAGCATTTAGAGGTGGGTTTGTAGGAATTAATTTTCACTATCTACCACCATTAATTAGATTTAGATTATTAGAAAAATTACATGGTCAATACGGTACAAGTGGTAATCTGTCAGAAAAAACAAGATTAGATGTCAGTTGGAGTAGAGTTAAAAATATGAGTTTTATAAAACCAACAATTAAGAAATATTTATTTAAACAAGTAAGAAGTCAGTTTTTAAGAATTGACGCTGATGAAGCTGCAATCGCAGTATATTTACCTGTTCAAAGATTTGTTGGTGCAACTTCAAATAAAATTTATTCAGATAGTAGGAGAAATTATTAATGTCTATACTTAGAGGTGGTAAAAGAATTGGTGGACATGATATACGTATCGGTATTCCACGTGATAGATCATTAGAAAACGTTGAAAAAGATCCAAGATTAAAACAACAAGTTGGTGGTAATCCTGCTTCAACAGTTGGTCGTATGCAAGCTTTAGTAAACGAAGCAGAGGGTTTTGCTCGTAAGGCAAGATTTTATGTAGAGTTTCAATTGCCTGCTGGTGCACCAGACTTTGGTTTAGGCATATCATTTGGTGATATAGAACCAGAAATTCCACCTTATGTTGGAGAAGAAAATAGTGGTTTCTCTTCATACGGACAAATAAGAGAAGTTCAAAATCAAAATGCTAAAAGAGTACAATTATTTTGTGCTGGAATTACCATGCCAGATAGAACTATAAAAATGCAAAGTGTAAGACACGGTGCTGGTCCTAGAAGGCAATTTGCATATGATTTTGAAAGTGCAGATATAACGGCAACTTTTTATGCAGATAAATTTTTAAGAGAAAGAACATATTTTGAAATGTGGCAAGGTGCAGCTATAAACTTACAAACGTTTAATCACAATTACTATGACCAATACGTATCACCTATAAATATATTTCAATTAGGTTCTTTTGCAAGTGCTCAGGAAAGAGATGATGTAACATATGCTGTACATTTGTATGATTGTTTTCCTACAGTTGTGGGTCCTGTTCAATACTCACATGAAGATAACCAAGTACAGACATTTGAAGTTACTTTTACTTACAGATATTGGACTAACTTCTTTATTAATAAAGCAGGTAATATAGATGTTGGTAAGAGTGAACAAACAAGACACGACCAAAAAACATTAGATAAAGGAATATGGGGTAGACTACCACCTGAAATCAGACGTGCTGGAAAAGGCATAGTAGAAGATTTAAGACGTAGAATACCAATAGGTGGCGTAACTGGTGGAAGAGTTTTCCCACCATTTAAAATACCGCCACTAAATATATAAAAACAAGGAGTTAAATTATGGCATTACCAAAGGTGGAAACACCAACTTATGAATTGACTTTACCCTCAGCAGATTTAAAGGTCAAATACAGACCTTTTCTTGTAAAAGAGGAAAAAGTTTTATTAGTAGCTAGTGAAACAGGTAAACAAGAAGACATTTACAATGCTACTAGAGAAATTGTGAACGCATGTACTTTCGATAAGTTAGACGTTGACAATTTACCACTATTTGATTTAGAGTATATCTTTTTAAATATACGTGCTAAATCAGTAGGTGAGAAATCTGAATTTAAAGTATTATGTCCAGATGATAAAAAGACATATACTAAAGTAGAGATTGATCTTACCGAAGTAAACGTTGAAGTTGATGATGAACATTCAAATAAAGTTATCATTGACAAAGAAAAGAATTTAGGTGTTGTACTTAAATATCCATCGCTTGCATTATTAAAAGGGCAAGAAGATGTCGACACAGCTAGTATTGAAGTAGTATTTAATACATTGTTAAAATGTGTCGATCACATCTTTGAAGGGGAAAAAATATATCCAGGCAAGGACAGTACAACAGCAGAATTACAAGAGTTTTTTGAAGCACTTCCACAAGAGAAGTTTTTAGATATAAAAAAATTCTTTGATACTATGCCTAAGGTTAGATATGAAACAGAGGTTACAAATCCTACCACAGGTGTAAAGAGTAAAGTTGTCTTTTCAGGACTAGCAGATTTTTTCGAATCAGCCTCTCCCACAATAGCCTAGAGGCCTATTTCGAAACATCATTTGCTCTGATACAACATCATAAATACTCTTATAGTGAACTTGAAAATATGTTACCTTGGGAGAGGGACATATACGTTAACATGTTAGTAACTTATATTAAAGAAGAAAACGAAAAACGTAGGAGAGATAACAATGGCTGAAGAAGTTAAAATCGCAGAACCAAAACAAAAGATACAAGTTGATCTGGAAGTTGATACATCTGTGAAAGATTTAGGTGTAAATCCATATGCTAAATTGATACATATGGCAAGAGCTGTTGACGCTTGGAGAATATTTCCAAGATTGTTTTTAACAGTTTACATTATATTATTATACAAATGTGTAATATGGTATATGAACCTAGGTTCTCCAACTATGGAACAAAGTGGTTTAATCAGTATCGTTGTTGGTGCTGGCGCTGCCTGGTTCGGTCTATATACAGGAACAAGTAAGAGTAAAAAATAATGGCAGTATTAGAGTCAGACGTTAGAGATTTATTTAAAACTATCGTGTCAGATACTATGAAAACGGTATCTGCTGGTAAAAAGACAGTAATTGCACCAACAGTTGTCAGACAGTTAGCAAGAGAAATAACTGCTGAATCTGAGCAAGGTACAATAGCTGCCTTTGAAAGTGCATTATCTAAAGCAGAAAAGATAGTAGATCAATTAGGTTTCAACGTCAAAGACTTTAATAAGGGACTTGCAGATAGAATAGACGAACTAAAAGAACAAAAGATCACAGCAGACAAAGAAGTAGCTGATCTAAGATCAAAAAACATTATTGCTGAAACAAGAACTATACGAGAGGGTAAAGAGTATAGAATTGAAGCAAACATCTTAACAAATAAAGAAGTCAAAGATAGACAGAGAATACTACAACGACAAGAAAAATTATATATCAAAGATGAAAAAAATGTTAAGAAAGAAAGAGAAAAACTCCTTAAACAAGAAACTCTAACAAACGAAGAAAAAGAATATATTATTAGAGAAGAAGCAAGATTACAAGATTTAAGACAAAATTTAGATACTGAAAATAGAGTATTAAATCCAGATGAATCACCACTAGAAGATAGAGAAAATAGTTTACAATTACCACCTGCTTTACAAGGATTATTTGACGCATTTATGTCGCCATTTATGGCTATAGGTGAAGCATTTACAACTTTCAAAGACCAAATAACAAGTGTTGGTGAAGTATTTGCATTTGGATTTAAAGGTTTAGGTAAAGGATTTAAAAAACTAATTAGTGGTATAAAGTTCTTAGGTAAATTCTTTATGACAGGTAAAGTATTGATTGGTGTAGCTATCGCAGGTTTAGTTATTGGTCTTATTAAGTTTAAAGATAAGTTAAAAGGTGTAAAAGACTTTTTAATGGGTATACCAAAAACAATTGGTGATTTCTTTAAAGAACAATTTGTTAAAATCAAAAATGTATTGATTGATGTAATCAATGGTATGATAACAGTTGTAAATAAAGTATTGCCTAAGAGTAGAGAAATAGGTCTTATAAAAAAAGAAGTTATTAAAGAAACTACTGAAGAAGAACAAAAGGCTGCTGACAAATTTTTACAAGAAAAGCAAGAAGCAGAAAATGAAATAGTAGGTCCGTCAGAAAACGAATCTGCTATGATTTCAGATTTACAAGGTAGTAGTGAAGTTAAGATTAAAAGTGCGGATCAAACAGGTGATGTATTAGGTTCATTAAATTATAAACAATTTGATTTACAAAACTTAGGTAAATCACAAGAAGAAAGATTGCAAGACGCCAATGCTATAACAGAAAATACTGCTACAGCTAATGGTTCTACATTTACTAATCAAAACAATTCTAGTCAAACAAATATTTCAGGTACATCAAGTACGACAGTTGGTGTATCTAGTGGTACTGCTAATGTTGATAAATCTTTTAATGATGTTGCGAGTTCTGTATCTCCCTAAGAGTATATACCTAGTTCTTTTTCAGTAAACACTTTAAATTCCATATCCTGATCTTCACAATACTTTGACGCAGCTTGCCATTTAGCGGTATTTTTGATATATTCTAATTGCTCACCAAAGAAACGTTTACTTTTTCTCTTGCCAGGTTTAGGTGGCATGGTATACTTCTTAGGTTTAATCTCAATCATATACTTTTTACCTTTTGCTGTTTTGATAATGAAGTCTGGAAAGTATCTATGTACCTTCTTGTCAATAGGATTTTTGTATGGAATTGCTATTTCTTCACTTGCCCATAATATTATTTCTGGATTTTTATCACAATAAACCATAAATCTTCTTTCCCAATTTGATCTATATACTATCCTATTTGGGTTTCCAGCGTATTTCTTAGTGTTGGAGGGTTTATATATTCCTTTGTAACTCATGTAAAAACTAATATAAATATTGGTAACTATATATAAGGAATTAAAATGGGTTTCACAACAAAGGTTGCAAACGTAGTCAAAGGCGCAATTGCAAACACCGTATCGGGGTTTCAATCAGGTGCTAATAATCAAGTACAAAAGAAAAAAGTTGCAGCTAAATTATTAAACAAATCGCCACTAGAATTAGAATCACCTAGTCCTACTTCTCACATGAAAGAGAATCCATATAACTATGGAACGGCATACTATCCACAAGAAACATCAAACTTAGGAGATGGTCATTACGTAATATTTGATGTCATTATGCATAAGGCATCCAAGTTTAAATCAAAACAATTTGGTGAACAAGGTATCATAGGTGTATCAGACCATTTGGTTGGTGAAAAAAGTTTAATTAAAAGAGCAGACAAAGTAAAGACTGCTTCAGACAAAGGTGTTGGTGCAGAAACAAGAGTAAAAGCAGTCAACTCTGGTCTAAATGAAAAAACACCTACGCACACATACATTTCTGATAGTATGATATTATATACACCAGGCGAAGCATTAAAGTTTAATTACTCAGTAGGTTATAACGACATGGAAACTGGTCTTGCAGGTTTGATAGGACAAGGTATATCAAACATAGGTGAGAGTGAAAGTTTTTTAGAAGGTTTAAAGACAACTGCTGATTTAACTGGTGACGCAGGTGCTATACTATTAAGAAAGGCAGCTTTTGGTGCCGCTAGTTTAATACCAGGTTTTGAAAATATAGAAGGCGCATTTGATAAAGCAAAAGGTCAGGCAGTTAACCCTCAAATGGAATTAGTATTCCAAGGTGTACCGTTTAGAGAGTTTAGTTTTCCTTTTACATTTGCACCTAAAAACTACTTTGAAAAAGAAGAGATGTATAAAATTATTAATCTATTTAAGTTTCATATGCATCCTGAATTTAAAGACTCAAACAGATCATACTTTTTAGTACCATCAGAGTTTCAAATTACATACATGTATAGAGAAAATAGAAACGCATATATTCCTAGAATATCACGTTGCGTATTAACAGGTATGAATGTGAACTTTGCACCACAAGATGTCATATCAACATTTAAACAAGACACACAAGGAACACCAGCAACTATGGCAACAATGAGTTTAACATTTAAAGAAACAGAGATTATGACTAAAGAAAGAATAGCGGACGGTTATTAATGGCATATTTCGATAGATTTCCAACTGGTCGTTACGATATTAAAGGTGATAAGAACTACAAACTTGTTACAGATATATTTAAAAGAGTTAAAGTGCGAAGTAAGATACAAAAAGAGGCAGCTCTTTACGACACTTATGATGTACCTGCCGGTGAAAGACCTGAAGTAACAGCATTTAAACACTTTGGTAGTTCAGATTTACATTGGGTAATACTGTTAACAAATAATATTACAGACGCCTTCCATGACTGGCCTATGGGCAATAGTGATTTTGAAACATTTGTATTTGACAAGTACGCAAATCCAGACGCCATACACCATTATGAAGTTGCACAATCAAGTGGTAAAACTACAAGTAATGATTATTCACATCTATTAGAAGTAAATAGTGACCATGTTGGCGCACAATCAGTTTCTAATTACGAATATGAACAAAGATTACAAGACGAAAAGAGAAAGATAAAACTATTACAACCTCAATTTTTAAATGTGTTTATAGAGGAATTTGATAAACTTATCAACAGATAATGATCCATGTACAATACAATAGATACAGACCTTTTAACTAAAGCTGGAGACTTTATACTATCAGACGTAGTATTAACTTCTTACATCTCATCAAACGGTAACACTAGTAAACCAAAACAAATCTCCGTCAAATCATTAATGACAGAGTTAAACATCTATGAAAGTATAGATAAAAAGAGTTTATCAGGTAACATTGTATTAACAGACGCACAAAATATACCTAATCATCTACCATTAACAGGTTTTGAACGTATAGAGTTTAAACTGTTTACGCCAGGTACAAGTAGAGGTTTTGACTTTACGCATGAAACTGGACACCCTATGCATATCTACAAGATATCAGAAAGACAAGGTGCGACCCCAAGAGCGCAAGTGTACGTATTACATTTTGTAAGTAAAGAATTAATTGTCAATGAACAAAAAAGAATATCACGTGCAGTAAGTGGTTCATTAGATAATATGATGTTATCGTTTATAAGAAACGACTTAGAGTCTACTAAAAACGTGATTATGGAAGAATCAAAAGGTCTTCGTAAGTATGTAATACCAAGATTGCGACCCTATCAAGCAATAGATTTTATTCGTAAAAGAACAGATAGTTTACGATATGCCAATAAAGGTTTTTTATTTTATGAAAACAGTTTAGGTTTACATTGCAAATCATTAGAATCACACCTTGCAACAAGTGGTGTCGCAGCTAGACCTGTAGTTGCAAAATATAAACCTACACCTGCTAATGTAAGACAAGGTGATGGTAATAGAGATGTTGTAAGAGAAATGCAACAAGTATCTAATTTTCGTATCAAAGAACAATACGATACATTAAAGTCATTACGATCAGGTGTATATAACTCTAAGGCAATTGCGTATGACTGCTTGAACAAGAAATTTACAACAACACATTATGATTATCTTGCTGAATATGGCAATAGTTTTCATACGGAACATGATGGAGTAGGTGGTAAGACAGATAACAAAGGCATACTACCATTTTTTAATTATGACAAAGGAAAGACGTTCTCCTCGTTTCCAGAGGGTAGTTTATACGTGTTTGCAGATACAGAAAAGTTACATAATGACTTTGAAAACGACAATGACGCAGATATTACACCTAAACGAATTGCACAACGATTTTCATTTGAATCAATGGTATTAAACCTATCTGTACCAGGTTTTACAGGCGTAGGTATAGGTGATTTAATTACCTTTGAAATGCCAATATACGAACCAGCTGACTATTCAGAATTAGATATAGACCCTTATATGTCAGGTAGATACTTAATAAGATCAATACGTCACACCATTAAACCATTTGAAAATAGACACTTAATGTATATTGATTGCATGAAAGACTCAGTACGATTACCATATCCTGAAGAAACAAACGATACACAAACAGATTACCATACCGACACAGGACAAACATTAACACAAGAAGAACTAGATAACGCCGTTATAAACACCGATACAGGAGATAATATTCTCTCATAAAACTAAGAGAATCCGACCGAAAAAATGACACATAGTATAATCACCAACATAACTAAACGAGTACAAAAGACATTAAACATACACAAAGACTGTGGAACACCAGATTGCTGTATGGAATGTGATACTGCCTTCTTAGACAATATAAGTAATAATACACCAAATGAAAGACAATTTGATGAAATGGCAGTGTATAATGACGAGGAATTAAAGATTAACTGGTTTAAAGGCATATGGACGTATTTGCGTAATGGAATCAGTAATAGGCGAAAATAGCGTAAAGCATAGGGATTAAAAGAAAACATATATCGAAAGAAAATAATGGCATACTCAGAAAATTTTTTAGGCATGAACGGTTTTATATGGTTTGTTGGCGTTGTAGAAGATAGAAACGACCCTCTGAAAGCTGGCCGTGTTCGTGTTCGTATACTTGGTACACATACAGAGGTCAAAGAGGACTTACCTACAAGCGACTTGCCATGGGCAACTTGTTTATTACCTACTACAAGTGCAGGCATTAGTGGACTAGGTGAACATACGTTCTTAGTAGAAGGCAGTTGGGTCTTTGGTTATTTTAAAGACGGCATGGATCGGCAAGACCCTATGATAATGGGAAGTATACCTGGTATACCTGGTGAGTTAGGCAACCCTAACGTAGGTTATAATGACCCTAATAGAAGAAGTGATATTGAATCTGAGGACGATTACAATGTCTCCGTTTATCCACGTTTAAGTGAAGTGGACACCAATCGGCTTGCAGTTAACGGCGAGAATGAGCATGGCAGTTTAACTACACGTAAGGCAAATCGTATTACTGGTATTGCAACAGCTGACTTTAATCCTGTAATAGTGGCAGACGAATCAGAAATACCTGGTTCAGACAGCGACACATTTGACCAGCCCTCTATTACTTACAATGCAGTTTACCCTTACAACCACGTGTTTGAAAGCGAATCAGGTCATATCAGAGAATATGACGATAGTTTTACAATAGATGAAAATGGCATCCGTACCAACTTTTACCGTATACACGAAAGACACACAAGTGGTACTGCTTACGAAATAGATAATGGTGGTAATAAAACCAATTTGATAGTAGGCGACCAGTTTACCAATGTCAAAGGCAAAGACCAAAACTTTATTGAGGGTAACTCAGACACCACTATAAACGGCAGACACAAGCTATTCATTAACAAAGACGGCAATTCAAATAACAACTACGATATACAAATAGGTCCAAACGCCAACATTAATATACAAGTAGATAAAGGAAACATTAACATGGTTACCGTAGATGGTAACATTAATGTAAACTCAGGTGGTGATTACAACCTACGAGTTGCTGGTAATTACACACAACAAATACTAGGTAATGAATTAAAGACAGTAGAAGGCAGTAGCACTCAGAACACAACGCAGTCTGTAACAATACGTGGTTCTACAATAGATTTAAACCCTTAGAAAAAACGCTATCCGTGGCAGTTAACAAAGTTTAATCTATAAATGTAATAACATCCAACGGCCATATACAGATCACTTTTTATTGTTTTCCAGCTGATTAAATTCGATACTTTCTTTATAGAAAATTTTTCGGAGGATATTTTTACTACCCCAAAGTCGCCTCATTAGACCGTATATCCCTATAGGTAAGATAACATTAATTACACGTTTCCCTCTTACAATCATCATAGTACCATAAAGGTTGTTCTCTATATAAGAAAACCCTATTACTCCTCTAATCATATTCTCTTGCTTTTATTAATACATAAAAAACAAGTATCGTAACTGGTATACCAATAAAAAATAAACCTATCATAATCTCTTCTTTCGAAAGTATCTTCTCCATAATGCAGATCGTGTCATGGACACCACAGTAAAGATTAACGCAATACCAATACTATCAAAGATTGTTGGATGTAAATCAAATAAAGGAAATATTAGGAGTTGTATAAGAACGGCCAATACAAAACCACTACCTACATCTATTACACTTTCTTTTATATCATTCATAGGTGTAGTATACATCATTTGTCGCATATTGTCAAGCTCGTAAGTCTTATATATAACGGTGTACGTCCTTCAGAGGAAGCTCCAGGTACCACTCCAGGAACCGTCTCCACGCAATAAGTCAGAAAAGATCGCAATTTCGGAAATCGGAAATTTTCTAAATATCTCTATGGATCTATTCCACGGACTACTACTATTGCTGTTAGGTTGTATCTTATCGTTTATTGTAATGGGAGTTATTTTTTATGCTGAATCACCAGAAGAAGCTAAGAAAGAGGTAAATAACCCTATTCTTAACTTTTGGCGGTCTTTGAAATAAAATCGTTTTCTTCTTCGTTATATGGCCACACGTTTGGACTCTTTCTTTGGTTGTATCTTTCCTGCAAACTGTATTCGTTGAATATTTAGTTTACTAAATTTGTATTGTACTGTATTAGACATTATCTTATACCTCTATTAATTTTTGATATTTCTGGTTTTGGAAATCTACCGTCTGCTTTGTAAGAGTTGTACGCCCAATACCAATCGTTACCGTATTCGGCCTGGCAGTAAGATTTGACGCCAGAATCGATACTGTCATCATCACGCACACTAAAAATTTTAAATATATTAAGATAGAAGTCTTTTGCTTTATTTGTAACTGAGAACATGTTTTTATCACCTTTTTCTTTCGCAAATATTTAGCGAGAAAAAATCTTTTTTTGCTGTGCTAACTTTCTATAGCAGACTTACACATAATGCAAATAGCTACCAATAATGTACTTTGGTGTTTTAATAGGTTTGTGTCCGGCATGAAGATATGTCCATGTGGGTGGAAACATTAGAAGTCTACCTGCCTTAGGTTGTACAACTGTATCGTATTCACTAAATGATGTTTGACC
>VMHT01162830.1_pt1 | contig 11144 bp, 7 predicted proteins | sample 4693611 | NCBI WGS metagenome assembly VMHT01 (sample SAMN12280063, study PRJNA550983) | marine metagenome | isolation source: seawater sampled from same location over 5 years 0.02-0.2 micron viral filtrate | place: USA: collected off the coast of southern California halfway between the port... ... | reverse complement strand
ATACCATAGAAAGCGGGGGAAAGAGGAGAGAGTAGCATTGAATAACCACAAACAAGAGTTACACTCCCCTCGCTCCCAGTGTATCACATTTTTATTGGGAAGTCAAGGTCTCTCAAAGGTCCCAAAATATGCTTTACCATAGCACCCTTGCTGTGCTAGTTGGATAGTATTACCTTTACCACCCGTCCATTTATTCAACAACTCTTCAGTCAGTTCGTGAGGGTGACCATCATGTGCTGGAACATCTACCCACTCAAAGATCCTTAGGACAGGGGCAGCACGTTTAGCATTATGTATAATCTTCTCAGGATCAATTGTATGTTGCATACAATTGTAAATCCAGACTTCATCAAACCCACTAACGTTTACATTTTCACCAATATCCACCATCACATCAATGTTCATTGAGTTATATCGTGTCTCAGTCCATTCTGGATATTGAATTGGATCAACAACCAGACCGTGAGTAAGTCCTTCACACTTGAGAAGCATTGATGAAGGACCACCACCGATGTCCAGAACAGAAATATTGTCCAGAATAACGCTGTAATGTGCTAACCTCAATCCCATCAGGGAAGCATAGATGTAATGCTTTTGATCTTCATCAAAGGTGTTACAACAATCTCCCCAGTATCTCCTCTCAAATTCATACTCATCGGCAAGGTTGTGAGTAAGCATAATATAAAAAATTCTATTATATCTATTATATCACGGAAGATTGCTATTATCAATGATCTCAACCGTCTTCAAAAGACCATTTTCATAATTCATCTTAGTGCTAGTTGTAGTAAGACCATTTGGGATTATTACGGATCCGGTAAATCCTTCTGGTTCCCTTGAGGATTCAATCCAATCAGGTTCTGCAGCATTGGGAAGTGTGACCCAAGTGTACTGCTTCTGCTCAACAGGATCGTACCAGAGATCTCCCTCTATGAGTTTTTCATCAAAAGGTCTCTTTTCTGGAGCACTTGGACTCACAATACAAATGTATCTGGGATTTGGGTCCCAGTTATCAAGCAACTCTTGAAGACCTACCGAGTTGAGAGAACCATTTTCTTGACCCCAAGTTACGATTTGATTGTTATCACTACTTTGGAAACCACTAATAAGTTGAACCTCGCCAGTGGATTTGACGAGGAAACTCCCTGTTGGACTTGCTTTGTTATTCTTATATTTGTATTTTTCTGTCATAATAATAAAGTAATGAGTTAATTATACTATAACTGATGTGATTCCGGTAATGATACCATCAGTTACTGTAATAATCAAGTTATCAGCACTGCGGAATGAACCACCAACACCGACTGCTCTGAAATCAAAACCAGTCGCTCCAGTAGCACCCTGATTACCAGTAGCACCAGTAGCACCGTCAAGACCAGCAGGACCAGTGGAACCAATACCAATGAGTCCGTCAGCACCAGTAGCACCCTGATTGCCCGTAGCACCAGTAGCACCGGAAGCACCAATAGGACCAGTAGAACCAATACCAGTAGCACCTGTAGCACCACCAGGATCGCCAACAGGACCAGCAGGACCAGTAGCACCATCTGCGCCATCAGCACCAGTAGCACCCGTAGCGCCACCAGCAGGACCAGGGGCACCAGTAGCACCCGTAGCGCCACCAGGAGAACCTGGAGGACCAGGAACAACAGATGTAATGCCGACTACCTGAACATTCCAAGTATCAGATACATCAACTGCTGGGTCTGCGGGATCGAGATAGATTGGGAATGTCTCACCAATCATTCCCCAAGCATTGATATCAGAGTAATAATGACCTTCAGTAACTACGAAGCGTAGGAAGTTAGTGTCTCTAACAGTAAACCTGAACTGCATGTCTGGGAAGACATCAGTAGCGAGAGGACTGAAGAAGTAATCACTATGGTCTCTGCCGATGAAATCTTCTGGATTGAAGAGAACATACTTTGGATATCCATTGAACTCATAGTTGTAGTCAATGGTGAGTTCACCTTGACCGCTTGGTTTTACAATATTAACTGTATCAAAATTGAATGTGGCGTTTGTTGTATTCTTTGTAACCTGAATAGTTCCGCCGTCTAAATCACCGAAACCAGAGATACGAGAACCATTACTCGCCATGAGTACAAATACTTCAACACCATTGGAGTTGATTAGTCCAGTATTTCCACGGCAGGTATATGTGAATGTTGCTCCGCCTGACTGAAGTTGGAATACATCCCCATTACCAATAGACTGAAGGAATGTACTTTGATCAGCGAATAGTCTATCAAATTTAGAAACCTTGATAAACTTTAGGTCGCCATTGATATTATCAGCAAATAGTTTGCCGTTGTCTGCTGTAAGGATTGAGATGGTTGGTTCCCATGCTCCCATGATACCGCCAGCGAGACCGGTAGCACCTATGGGACCATCAGGACCAGTAGCGCCGGAAGCACCAAGAGGACCAGTAGAACCAGTAGCGCCAGTAGCACCGAAACCAGTCGCTCCTGTAGCACCATCAGGACCAGTAGCGCCCGTAGTTCCCGTAGCACCGGGAACACCAGTAGGACCATCAGGACCAGTAGCACCTTGTTCGCCGACACCAGTAGCACCAGTAGCGCCAGTAGCACCCTCAGGACCACTAGCACCGGTAGCACCTGTAGCACCACCGGGAGATCCGGCTTCACCAGTAGCACCGGTAGCACCATCACCAGTCGCTCCAGTAGCACCCTCGGGACCAGTGAAACCGGTGGCACCAGGAATACCTGTAGGACCAACAGGACCAGTAGCACCCTGATCCCCAGTAAATCCACGGGGTCCAGTGGCACCCTGAATTCCAGTGGGACCTCTCTCGCCAGTAGCGCCGGTTGAACCAATAATACTCAAACCGGTAGCACCATCAGGACCAGTTGCCCCAGTAGCGCCACCAGGAGACCCCTGTAGACCTTGAAGACCAGTAGCGCCAGTAGCACCATCAAGTCCAGTAGCACCAGCACCAGTTGCTCCGGTAGCACCAGGACCACCTGTAGCGCCTGTAGCACCGCCAGGGGATCCCTGTGGACCCAAGGGACCAGTAGCACCAATGTTGCCGGGAGAACCTGCCTGACCAGTTGCTCCGGTAGCACCACCAGGATCTCCTTGTGGACCAGTAGCACCAGTGGACCCGGTAGCACCTTCACCAGTAGCACCAGAAGCACCTAGTGGACCTTCGGGTCCAGTTGCCCCAGTAGCACCACCAGGAGAACCTGGGGTTCCAGTGTCGCCAGTAGCACCGGTCAATCCAATAAAACCTCTTGCCCCAGTAGCACCCTTGGGACCGGTAGCGCCGACGCTACCTTTCATCCCATGATTGCCCTGTGGACCTTGTGGACCAGTAGCACCTGTCGCTCCGCCGCCAGTTGCCCCAGTCGCTCCGATACCTGAACCAGGACCTACTGCTCGCCAATAGTGACCAGTCCAGATATATGTAATATTTGTCCCCGGATCGGTAAACATATCTCCGACTTCGGGATTCTTAGGAAATTGAATCGCCATTACTAAGATTAGGTGCTATTAGGTGCTGTTATATTTATAGTTGCTATTATAAACCGCCACGAGAGAAACTTGCTGGATTTCCGAGGGCACCAGGAACTTGCTGAGTTACGTTACTGACGACACCACCTGTTACGCTAGCAACAGCATTGTCCACAGCACCACTGATGAAACCGCCAAACAAACTTGGATTATCAACAAATCCACCCGCCATATCAACAATTCCAGAGAATGGAGACACGAGTTGTGGGAAAGCAAAACCAGGAAGACCAGTCCCCTCAAAGACCCGCCATGCCCATTGCTTTTCTGGTTCTAATAGATTGCCTTTGAGTCCTGACTTCTCCAATGTGTTTCCACTGATGAAGACACGACCAGATCCTGATTTTAGATTTACATTCCTACCCGCTGAGATATCAACATCCTCATCTGCTTGAATCTCAATATTCTTACCACGAATTCTGACCTTACCATTACGGTCGGCATTGATAGCAATATCCCCATTAGAACTACGGATGATGATATCAACATCATTCTCCGACTTCTTTTGTCCTGCTACAATCTCAATGGTCCTGTCGTTATAAAGACGGAAAGTTCCATTTTCTTGTAGACCAGCAAGGCATACATCTTCTTCCTCTGTTGTGTGAGAATAGAGGTTCCACACATCCATTCCACCAGGACTTGTCTGTGGATTGTTTATATCAATACGGAAGTTTGATCCACTACTGGTAAGTATTCTTCGTGCCCAATTTTGTTCTGTCGCCATAGTTAACTCTCAATACAATCAATGATTTGTTGGATTTCGTCTTGTAGTTCAATATCACCCTCTGTGTCTTGGAATACTTTTTCAATACCTTTTCCAAGACGATCTTTAAGATCTTCGCTGATAATATCAAAGTTACCTTCAAGGATATCCTTAGATGTCGGTAGTTGTGTAAGAATAACTTTAAACTTCAAACCACTACCAATTTCAGCAAAATCGTCAGGTCTTCTGTCTAAGATTGGACGAATGATATTACCATCGCCATCTTCAACTATGTATTTAGGTGGACCATCTGGGTCCTCTGGATCCTCAACAGGTCTCTTGATTCCACCAGGGGGAATTGCTGGATTGATTGTTGGAATATCAATTGATGGAATATCATCCACGGGAATTGCTGTGATTGGTTTGATTTCATCAACAGTTCCAATTTCATCTGTGATGATTTCATAATCATTACCATATTCATCACTAACAATACCAGGGGTATATCCCCTACCACCATCAATGATTTCAACTTCCTCTGGAACAAAGATGTCTCTACCATCACCAGGATATCCTTCACCGGGAGTTACAATATAGATCCTTTTGACCTTCCCCTTTCTAACAACTGCCCTAGCATGGCATCCAATACCTAACTTACAATCATCTTTGACCTCAACGAATGGTGGGTAGATATATCCTTCTCCACCATCCAATACTTTAATAGCAATAACTCCACCTTGAACATCCTTAACAGTTCTACTATCCTTGCTCTTTTTATACTTACCAACAATTGCCTTTGCCTTAGCACCTTTACCACGACCACCAAAGATGAATACTTCTGGTGGTTGACATGTGTCTGGTTCCTTTGATGAACATCTATCAAGATTGGAGACAAGACCAGTTCTTTGTGACATGAATGGGAAATCACCGAATGTGCTAATAAATTCATCAACATCATCTGTGAGTTTATTGACTTTTTTAGTAGCAGAATCAATAACCTGAATACCATCACTGACTGTTCCAGTAAGTTCGTCTACATCACTAATAAAATCAGATACAGTTCCTTCTTTTGCTGCTCTAACAAGACTCTCGGCAAGGTTGGCGCTTTCTAGAATAGAGGTGAGTGAGTCGCCAATTGTTGATTTTGGACCGAATCCAAAAGCATACTCTGATATCGTACCACTACACTTATTGCTTCCTTGATTAGGACCGAAGAGACCACCACTAAAATCTCTAATGATATCCATGGTACCACGAATTACATTAGCAGTCTCAAAACCTCCACTCAAAACAGTAGCAACGGCAAGCAATAGAGGAGATAAACCTAAATCAATGTCGCCAATGATAGCATTAATCATAGCACCATTGAACTGTGTAGAGGCACATACAGTGAAGTTATCATTGTTATCAACAGTATCCCTTACAAGGTCTTCAACCTTGCTTAGAAGACCACTTACAACCTGAGCAGCAAGTAGTTGAATTGCTTCTTGTAGAATTTGAATAGGTGGTATGAGAGCAATCAATGCTGCCTGAGCAGCAAGTGTAGCAGTAAGATGGTTTTGTGTAGCAGCATAGACCTTAGCATAGACTGCCTTGTAAAGTGCTTCAAGACCAGAATTTAGAACTGGAATGAGAGATTCAAAGACATTCTTAAACATCTCACCAACATAAGGATTGACGAGAGCATGGACTCTATCAATAGCACCATTGATGAGGGATTCTTTTTGCTCTGCTGTCTTGGAGATTTTTTGAATCTGATTAATTAGGTTATTGATTTCAGCGGCAACAGCATCTGCCTTGTACACATTGGGATCACAACCATTTGTGAGTACAGAGGTCTCACCGATTACACTGCTGAATCTATCAGAACGAGTTGATGGTTGAGAATTCCTGTTTGATTGATTTGATTCATCATCAGCAATCAAAGAACTCTTTGGTCTCTCCTCATTGAAACCAGTTGTAGGCATAAAACCATCTGTCTCATCCTCCTCTGATGTTGGGACGACATCTGTTCTTGGAAGAATTCCAAAAATAATGGGCATCTGCTCATCATCATCAAAATAAGCAATACTTACAGTATCACCTTGATTGAGTGCTGGTGACTGAGCATAGTTTGCTGCACCAGAACCCGCTGTTACTGGAAGCAGAACCTGTGCCCAAGGCAGTTCTTCATCTGGAAGGACAGTTTTATCTTCTGGATGCTTATCAAAAATACGGACTTTATACCTCCAACTCCATCCTTTACTACCATCAAGTTGCTCTTTCTGTGGTTCGTATGGAGCAATCTTACCAAAAAATAATCTCATAATATACCCCTCAAAATACTAGATGTAAATGACTTTGCTCCAATAGAATCTCCACCAATTCCCTTTGTTCCATATGTATCTCTAATGATTTTCATTGATGTAAATGAACCATCAGTATCATAATGATGATTGAGTTCCTTAATCATATATAGACCACTGACTTGACCTTGATCGTAATCATTTGTCTGACCAGTAGTAATTTTAGGAACATTGATTTCAATAATCTTACCAGCATTCAAATTTGTATTCAAAGGAACCATTATTTTGATTTGCTGGGTCATAATAGTATTATACCTCATTTTTCTCTGAGATAGGTACTGACCAATGTCTGAGTTTAAGTCAGTATTGACCTCTTTGTCAAGTGTGCCGACATCATATGTATCTGTGATCACCTTACTCGGTCTCTGTGTGAAACTCTGCCCAAAGTTTTGAAGTGCTACCTGAGCAGGTTCAATAAACTCACCTAAGTTCTTTACAGATCTAATATAATCATTTCCACTAAACACACTGTTTACCTTTGAATTTACTTTCTGAGTAACTGGATCAAAGAATCTTCTAACAGTAGAATAAGTTCCGTTATTCAATGCCGTGAGAAGATCATTGTTTCTTAGAATGTTAAATGATAGTATTTTTTGGTCCAACGATTGGAAATCACCTTTCGGTTGGAAGGATATTGGATTCTCGTTTACTTCACTTTTAAAATATGATGCTACAACCTCACCCTTAATTAAGGCATCAATAGATCTAAATTGAAATCCCTCTGTTGTCTGGTAGAAGAAAAATCCTGCCGTAGCAGAATTACCTGTTTTACTGCTGCCACCAATTTGAGGAACTGCCTTTGAAGCAAGTTTAGTAATCAACTCAAAAGGATGTTTATTGTTACCACAGAATCCTAGTTTATTGATTGTATTATCAACAACTACCTTACCTGGATCGCTGAATGACTCCTTGATAATTCTTCTGACGTGAGCATCAATTCTGGCGTCCTTTTTATATCTCTTCCCAAGAATAGTTTGCTGATCTTCGTATCCTTCTTTTGAGACGAGATTTAGAATGAAAAACTCTTTATTCTCCTCCCTTATCAATGCTGATACTCCCCTCACAAACATTGGATTATTGAGATAGTCCAATGGTAGATTAGAAGAACTGTTTGGTTCAATGTAGATTCTTACCGGTTCTCCTCCACGAATTTTCAATGATTCATAAACAGAGGAAGCGACTCCCTGATCATCTCTCAGAGCACCACCAGAAGCCATAACTCCAATTTTAGCACTCACAGCAGGGCAGTATAAATCCTCGTAGAAGTCAATGAATACTACTCCCAATTTAATGTCAACAGAATTACCAGTAAAAGATTCTACTGTGACTTCACTAAAAATTGAAGAATCAATTGCCGCCATTATGTGAATACTATTTTACAGAAATATTTATTTAAGTTTTTATAAACGTTTGTTTGAGAACTTCTACGGTATTTGTTATTACATTATTAGATTCATTTGTCCTATTGCTAGCAGCGCTTTCAGAAACTGATTCAGATCTTTCAGCAGCAGTACCTGAAATATTTGTGTTGTTTGAGGTAGATGTTCTCTTATACTGAATAAACCTCAGGAATTTTACATAAGGTCCTGGATTGATACCACTACCACCTCCCGCACCAATCGGTCTAACCTCAAAATGAAGGTGTGTGCCGGTACTTCTCCCAGTATGACCAACTTCTCCAATTGGCATACCTGCTTTATAGTGTGCTCCCCTCTTAATACCAGGACCATATTGTTCAAGGTGTGCGAATAAGAAGTCAACTCCTTGACTTTCAATGATACAATAATTTCCATACCCCGAACCATAGTCAAGGTAAGTTACCTTTCCACTAACCGATAAAGCACAATACCATCCTCTGGTTCCGTGGGGTGGAGCAAAGTCAATACCAGCGTGTGATGGTCTGGATGGAGTTTTGTACCCAGATGTTTTGATAATAGGTGATGGGACACTTGTATCTGTTGTATTGAAGTCCTTAGGAGTCAACTGTTTAGTGATTTGAATTCCGCTATTAGTTGGTGTAGCACTAGATGATGTTACATTTGAAGCATCACCAGTATTTTGAGTGGTAGTTGTAGTAGTGGATGAAGGTGGTGGAGATGGTGCTGTCTGCTGTGCTGCTTTACCTTCTACCTGTTCCTGCTTTGCTTCCCCCTGCCCCTGCTGTAGCATCGGTAAGACACTATCATAGGCACTATTGATTGACTGATCGTCATATTCACCCACACCAGAAGTCTTCTTGAGTGATGCAAACTGAACAGCAAGTCTATCGTTGAACTCCTCTGGAGACATTTTCCCCTTAGCATATTCTTGATACCCGGCCTTATTGAGCCAGGCGTTCGCCATCAAGTCTTGTGTTGCCTTATCAAACTTTGTCGTTGCTGGGTCAAGACCCATATTTGTAGCAACCTCTTTAATCATCAACATCTGGTAAGCGCCCATAGCAGCACTTTTTTCTGTTCTACCTATTGATGTTTGATAGGCTAGATAATCTGTCTGTAGGTCGTGAACCTGATTGATAGTCATCTTAGTGATGTCTTCGCCAGCACGAGGGAATCCAGCAAGGGCACCACTCCACATAGCACTGTAGTCACCATTTGACTCAGCATTTCTAATTCTCTTCTTCAATCTCTTGGTGAAGTCACCATCCATTGTTGATATGGCACCTGCTGGATCACCAGTAACAGTTTCAGTTGGAGATACATCTACACCTGTATCACCTCTTTCAGAGTCTCCTTTCCAAGCATCAGCAAGTTTTTCCCCTTCTTTCTCGGCATCTAAAGCAGCCAACATTTCATCTAATTCTTTTTCATCCTTTCCCCATATAGACTTCAATATATCAATCTTTTCACCAACTTTGTTTGCCTCAATAAACAATTTATTCTTCTCTTCCTCAACTCTCCCCGAACGATCTCTAAAATCAAGTTCCTTTATATTCTGGACAAGTGCTTTGGTGATATTAAATAATTGCTTGAAGACAGAACCGGTTTGCCTTATAGCAGCATTAACCGTACCAACAAATAGTCTGATTTTTTTAATAAATGTTCTAACCTCTTTAATAATTGTAGGTAGATTATCAAGCGCCCAAGCAAGTACTAACTGCCATAGTGCTTCCAATGGTTTTTTTAGAACCTTTTTTACTATGTTTGTAACTGGTGCAGCTACTTTTTTTGCTTCCCTGAATATTTCAAGTTCCTGTCTTTGACTATCCCGTGCTTCTTTTACTTCTAGTTGGTCTTGTACTTTATTCTCTCTATTGATTGCCTTTTGAAAATTAGATATCTTTCTACCAGTTCTCTTAACTCTGTCTCCAGCAGTTGAAACTCCACGAGAAATCCCATTCTGGAAATTTTGGGCATTAACAACCAATTTCCTTCCAATACTAACAGCAGCTTTTCCAATCGTTGCACTTGCCATTATGCTGCCTCATATGTATATTGTGAGAACTCCCTATAGAAATCCATGCTTTCATCTACTGTAGAGAAGTCTGGAACTTCCTGAGCATCAGTATAGTCCGTTTGATATGGTTGTTGCTCTTCTCCCTCACTCATATCTATAACATCTGGAGGAAGTTCAATTGTAGTGTGCTGTGGTTGATCTTGTGTATTTTTAGCACTTTCACTAACTTGTAAATCTTCCGGCGTAGAACCTGGAATATCATTACCGATAGACTGAATAGTAGGTGCTCCAGAAGGTGGTTCTGCTGGTGGTATATCTACAACAGTAGAACCATCTCCAGTGGGATGATCTGGTGATATCTCCTCACCATCTTTATTATCTTTCCTGTCTACCAAACTTACGGTTCCGCTCTCAAGGTCAATCTTGACATCTTTACCGACATTGGGGTCTGGTTTTTGATATTCTAAAACATCAATACCAAACTGTTCTCCAAAGAATTTGGTTATTTGATTTCCCTGCTCACCAAACATCACATCGTTTGCTGTCGGTTCCTTACCAGTAGCAGCCTTGTAAACATTCCTACCAATATCATCACCAAAGGCACCCATCAAGGCACCGCCAAGGAAACCACCAATAATACCACCAATAGCAGCACCAACAACATTACCAATAACAGGAACAACTGTTCCTAAGACACCACCAGCAAGGGCACCTACTTTAGCGCCACCAAGGGCACCACCACCACCTATAACAGCAGAAGGAATTGCCCGGATGAGACCTTCCATCCAGTCCATACTATCGAACTGAGTATTGATAAGATAATCAATAGCAATACCAATACCTGGAATCTTCGCAAGAAGTCCAAGCATATTTTTAATAATCTTGGAGGGGAATAGATTCGTAAGAGGACTGAGTAGTTTAGATAGGAACTTACTTTGTTCCTTCTTTGGAGTCTTTGCTACTTGCCCCTCGGGAATCATATCTTTAATTTTCTTCCCAATATTACCGATGAAATTCTTACCAGACTCGAATTTATCAGTAACAAAAGCAATTCCCTTTTTACCAGCATCACCAATATTTGAAAGTGCTTCTTGAAATGGTTTGGGTAATTTATTCATCAGATCCCGCCGGATTTGACCTATACGATCAAATATTCCACTCTTCGTAGG
>VMHT01189529.1_pt1 | contig 11145 bp, 10 predicted proteins | sample 4693611 | NCBI WGS metagenome assembly VMHT01 (sample SAMN12280063, study PRJNA550983) | marine metagenome | isolation source: seawater sampled from same location over 5 years 0.02-0.2 micron viral filtrate | place: USA: collected off the coast of southern California halfway between the port... ... | reverse complement strand
CCATTAAAGGAGAATTAACAATAGTTATTTCAGAAAATAGTAAAAAAGTTAAAAAATTTGATGAAGAAAAAATTGTTAATAAAGTGAAAAAATATTTAAAAAATTATAGTTTGAAAGATACTGTAAATCTAATTTTAGAAACTGAAAACATTAATAAAAAAAAAATTTACAATTTATGCTTAAAAATTAAAAATGAAGAAAATTATTAGTTTATTATTAATTTTATTTTTCACAGCCTGCACTTCTGCGGGACAATTTGGAGCAGGAGTTAACATAACTTTTGATCCTAGGACTATAGGTATGCAAATTGATGATACGATTATGCAAAAAAATCTTTCAGCAAGACTAGCTCTTGCGGATAAAAAATATTTTCTATCAATTCAAACGGAAGTTCTTGACGGTAGGATTTTTTTATCTGGCAAAGTTGAGGAGGCTGAAGAAAAAATAAAAATAACCAAGATGGCTTGGGAAACCAACGGTGTTAGATCAGTTAAAAATGCGATTACAATAAAAGGTCAAACAAATTTTAAAAGTACTGCAAAAGATATTTTAATTACAAGTCAGTTAAGAGCTGCATTAATCTTAAATAAAATAACAAAAGCAAGAAACTATACTTTAGAAACTGTTAATAGAAATATTTACGTTTTTGGTATTGCAATGGATGAGGAAGAAAAAAAAGAAGTTATAAATGAAGCAAATAAAATTTATGATGTTGAGGAAGTTATTCCATCAATTTACCTTGCAACTGAATTAAGTAGAACTAAAGTTAATTAGAATAATCAATTACATCAGATGAATAAGCAGCAATAGATGCCAAATTTAAAATTTCCGACGTACTTGCTCGTAATGGAGCAACTTCTATGGGTTGACCCAAACCAATTAATAAAGGCCCAATGTTTTTTCCTCCTCCGAAAACTTTCATAAGTTTTGTTGATATCGCGGCACTATGTAAGGCTGGCATGATTAAAACATTAGCATTACCTACTATTTTTGAAAACGGATAAATTTCTTGATAAACAGGATTTAAAGCTACATCTGGTTGCATTTCACCATCAAAGTCAAAATCAACTTTTTCTTTTTTTAATTTTTCAATTGCATCTCTTACATGTCTTGTGTTTCTAGACAAAGGTTTTCCAAATGTTGAATGAGATAAAAAGGCTACTTTAGGTTCAAAACCAAATAGACGTGCTATTCTAACACAGGATTTAGAAATATTTATCAATCTCTCAGCAGAAGGTAATTCAGTCACATTTGTATCAGCAACTAGAATTGTTTTTCCTTTTGATACAATCATAGTCATGCCAAAAATTTCCTCACCTGGTCTAGCATTTACAACCTTTTTTAATTTTTCAATAGAAGCAGCGTAATGTCTAATATTTCCAGTGACCATGGCATCGGCATCTTTACATGCAATCATCGAAGATCCCCATGCTATTCTATCGTTTCTAACTAAACGATCTACGTCCCTTTCTAGTTGTCCTTCTCTTTGAAGTTTTTTATATAAGTGTTTAACGTATTTCTCTCTCTTTTCTTTATCTGTAGAATTAACAATTTCAATTTCATAATTTTCATCTAAACCTATTTTTTTCAATTGTTCTTTAACTCTATTTTCTGAACCAATTAAGATTGGTATACCTAATTTGTTCCTTCCAAATTCGATAGCTGCCTTAAGCATGTTTTCATCTTCACCCTCAGCAAAAATAACTCTTTTGGGACTTTTTCTTACTTTAGCATTAATACCCTGCATAATTGACATTGATGGATCTAAACGATTTGATAATTGATCTTTATATATCTCTAAATCTTCAATTTTTTTTCTAGCAGCCCCACTTTTAATTGCAGCTTCTGCTACAGCAGCAGGTATTACACTTATTAATCTTGGATCAAATGTTGAAGGGATAATATAATTTTTTCCATATCTTGGTCTATCTCCACCGTAAGCAGCAACAACTTCATCTGGAACATTTTCTCTTGCTAATAAGGCTATAGCATTAGCTGCAGCGACTTTCATTTCCTCGTTAATTGCTTTTGCTCTAACGTCTAAGGCTCCTCTAAAAATATATGGAAAACCAATAAGATTATTTACTTGATTAGGATAATCAGATCGTCCTGTTGCGATAATTGCGTCATCTCTGACTTCTTTTATTAATTCTGGTTTGATCTCAGGATCTGGGTTAGCGCAAGCAAATATAATTGGATTTTTTGCCATTGACTTGATCATGTCTTTATTGACCACATCTTTTGCAGATAAACCTAGAAATACATCAGAATTTTTCATAGCTTCATCAAGAGTTCTTAACTTAGTATCAATAGCAAAAGCAGATTTAAACTGATCAATATTTTTACGGCCTTTGTAGATGACGCCCTTGCTATCACACATAATTATATTTTGACCTTTAACACCTGAACTTTTAAATAAATTAGCGCAAGCTTGTGCTGATGCTCCAGCCCCATTAACAACTACTTTTACTTCAGAAATTTTTTTCTTTGATATATCCAAAGCATTTATCAAAGCCGCAGTTGTAATTATAGCTGTTCCATGTTGATCATCATGAAACACAGGTATGTCTAATATTTCTTTTAATTTTTGCTCTATAATAAAACAGTCTGGTGCAGCAATATCTTCCAAGTTAATTCCACCAAATGTTCCACTAATATTTTTTATTGTTTCAATAATTGAGTCAGCATCGCTATTGTCAATTTCAATATCAATAGAGTCAATATCCGCAAATCGTTTAAATAAAACTGATTTACCTTCCATTACTGGTTTTGATGCTAAGGACCCAAGATTTCCTAAGCCCAGTATCGCAGATCCATTACTTATGACAGCAACTAAATTTCCTTTGCTAGTGTAATCATATGCTAGTTCAGGATTTTTTGATATTTCTTTTACAGGTGCAGCAACACCAGGTGAATAAGCTAAAGATAAATCTCTCTTCGTGGTAAGAGGTTTCGACGAGCCTATCTCAATTTTGCCTGACTTACCTTTTATATGAAAATCAAGCGCTTCTTTATCTGAGTAATGATCAATTTCTGTTTTTTTTGGCATTTAGCGTTATGAGTATGTAATATAAAGAATGATAATTCACTAAAAATTTATGGCCTAATTAAGAATATTTATGAACCTTCTATCATCAGCATCAGTATTTAGTTTTTTCACAATAATTAGTAGAATTTTGGGATATGTGAGAGATATTTTAATAGCAATATTTCTTGGAGCATCAATTTTTGCTGATGCTTTTTTTGTAGCTTTTAGATTACCAAATACTTTTAGACGATTATTTGCTGAAGGAACATTTAATGCAGCGTTTATACCTAGTTATACTTCTGCTAAAGTTGAAGATAAAAAAAAGGGAAAAAAGTTTGCTGATGATGTTTTAAGTTCTCTATTATTAATTTTATTGTTTTTAGTGACGATAATAGAGATTTTTACTCCGTACTTAATTTATATCATTGCACCAGGTTTTTTAGAAGATCAAATCAAATTTAATTTAGCTGTAGAACTTACAAGAATTACATTTCCATTTTTATTATTTGTAAGTCTATCGTCTTTTTTCGCCGGAATACTTAACTCTAATAATAAATTTGCCGCCGCTGCCGCCGCACCTATCATTTTAAATATAGTTTTAATTTTAAGTTTAATTTACTCTTACTGGCAAGGGTTAGATTATGTAAAACAACTTTCTTATGGTGTTACAACAGCGGGAATAATCCAACTATTTTTTTTAATTTATGTAACTAAAAAATTTTACCAACCTGCTTTTAATTTTAGTCTTAAGTTCAGCAACAAAGTAAGATTTTTTTTTAAAAAATTATTACCAAGTATTTTATCCTCTGGAGTAACACAAATAAATATTTTAGTTGGTACAATAATTGCCTCTTTTCAAACTGGTGCAGTATCTTATCTGTATTATGCCGATAGAGTATATCAAATTAATCTTGCCATAGCAGGAATTGCTGTGGGAACAGTTTCTTTGCCAGTCTTATCTAAAGCTTTTAAAATGAAAAAAATAAAAAAAATTTCTAATATTCAAAACAAATCTTTTGAGCTTTCACTTCTATTTTCAATCCCTGCAAGTTTTGGATTAATATTAGCGTCTAATGAAATAGTTAATGCATTATTTGGATATGGGTCTTTTTCCTCAAAGGATGTTGAAATGACAGCTGCCGCCTTACAATTTTTTGGATATGGAGTGCCGGCTTTTGCATTAATAAAAATTTTATCTAATTTCTTTTTTGCAAGAGACAACACCAAAACACCTTTTTATATTTCTATATTTATTGTTTTTTTAAATATTTTAATTAGTGTTAGTTTTTTTAATACCATTGGGTTTATAATTATCCCGATTGCTACATCTGTTTCAACTTGGATTGGAGTTTTTATTTATATCTATTTATTAAACAGAAAAAAAATTTTATTATTAAAAAACCAATTAATGATTAATTTAATTAAGATATTTACTGCGACAATCATAATGTCGTGCATATTGCTATTTTCTTTGAACAGGTTTGCTTATTATCTAGATTATAATTACAATTATAAAGCTGTTTATTTAATATCAATTGTTAGTTTTGTTGGTATGTTTTATTTATTATCATGTTATTTATTTGGAATATTAAAACTTAAAAATTATAAAACAAATTAATGAGTAAGAAAAAATTAGTATTTTCAGGCGTTCAACCAACAGGAAATCTTCATTTAGGAAATTATTTAGGAGCGCTTAAGAATTTTGCCTCATTACAAAAAGACATGGAATGTATTTATTGTGTTGTTGACTTACATGCCATCACTGTTTTTCAAGATCCCAATCATTTACATAATAATGTGTTAGAAACTACTGCGAGTTTTTTAGCAACTGGCATAGATCCAAATAAAAGTATAATTTTCAATCAATCTTCAGTTTCTGGTCACGCAGAGCTCGCTTGGATTTTAAACTGTGTTTCAAGAATTGGTTGGTTAAATAGAATGACTCAATTTAAAGATAAGGCTGGATCAGATAAAGAAAAGGCTAGTGTCGGTCTATATATCTATCCCAATCTTATGGCTGCAGATATTTTACTTTATAAAGCAACTCATGTCCCAGTTGGAGCAGATCAAAAACAGCACTTAGAATTATCTCGCGATATAGCTCAGAAATTTAATAAGGATTATAATTGCAAAGACTTCTTTCCTATACCGGAACCATTAATACCTAAAAATATTTCTAGAGTTATGAGCTTAAGAGATGGAACAAAAAAAATGAGCAAATCTGAGGAATCTGATTATTCAAGAATAAATTTAAAAGATACCGCTGATGAAATTTATAAAAAAATAAAAAAAGCTAAATCGGACTCTGACTCAATTCCTAGTGAGATAAAGTCACTAGAGAAAAAACCTGAAGCCTTAAATCTTTTAACCATTTATTCTGAATTAACTAAAATTAGTTTAGAAAAAATTATTTCAGAAATGTCTGGAAAAGAGTACTCTTTTTTAAAAACAAAATTAGCTGAAGTTTTAATTAATGAAATAACACCAGTTGGAAAAGAAATTCATAAATTACTTAAAGATAAGTCGCATTTAAAAAATATTCTAAAAAAAGGCACTGAAAAAGCCAATATTATTGCTGAGGAAAACTTGAAGAATATACGTGAAAAAGTAGGCTTGATATAATATAAGTCCTTAATGATACAAACAGAAACCACACCAAATCCAGACTCCTTAAAGTTCTTGTCTGAAAAGACGCTATCAACTATTGGCACTGAGGAATTTAAAAAAGAGAAAGAAAATGAAATTAAAATTCCTTTTGTTAAAGAGTTGTTGAATTTTAAAGGCGTGGAATTGATTTTGTTGTCAGAGAAATTTCTTTCAGTTAAAAAAACTAAAGAAGTCTCATGGAATGAGCTGAAACCAATGGTTATTTCTCATTTGAATGACTATTTTGAGAAAAATGATGAGCCAATACTAAGAAAAAGTAAAAAAACTGAGGAAAATACCGAAACGAACAATGAAACTGTGAATAAAATTATTGAAGTTTTAGATACTAAAATACGTCCAGCTGTGGCAAGAGATGGTGGAGATATTAAATTTAAATCTTTTGAAAATGGAGTTGTAAAAGTTCAACTACAAGGTAGCTGCTCAGGTTGCCCTAGTTCTTTAATGACTTTAAAACAAGGGGTTCAAAACCTTTTAAAACATTACGTGAAGGAAGTTAATTCGGTCGAGGCTGTACAATGAAAAAAAAATTAAGCTATAGAGACAAACTTATAGAGTTAGCCTACATATATGATGTTAAAGAAATTAAAGACTATGTAAAAAGTAGAAAAAATTTAACTTCTGGTCAACTCGAGTTGATTTTAAAAAAAAATAAAATAATTATACCAAAAGATTTTAAGTCTAACTTTTTAAGAGATAATTTTATCAAACCAGTTTCCAAAATTAGATCTAACATAATTAATTTTAAAGAAAACAAAATAAAAGACAAAAATAAAGCTCTCAGAAAATTAGAAAACTTTAAATACGATACAAATAGAAAAATAGGTAGAGTACTTAAAGATACCTGGAACAAAATAGGCTTAATAGGTTTAAATTTTTTAAATATTATTCCTAAATTAGGAAAAGTAATTTATTCATTTTTCGGTAATCTTTTTGTTGACTTATTTCATGGAATTTATAGCCAGCAAATACAACCTAAAAAAGCCAAAAGAGTTATAATAGCCATAGCATCGGTTGCAGTCATAACAACAGTAGCAATTAGTGGTGTTAATTACTTTTCAAATAATGAACTAGTTGAAAAAATCTTAGTAGAAAAGGAAATCAAAAAAGAAGCTAAAAAAAAAGAAGCTAAAAAAAAACAAGTTAAAAAACAAGAAGTTAAAAAAGAAGTCAAGAAAGTTGAGCCTAAAAAAAAAGAAAAACCAAAACTTGAGGTAAAAAGAAAAAAAGTTGACGAAGTTATTTTACCTAATTTAAATTTAAAAACTGAGACAGTTTTAAATCTTTTTAAAGACGTAGAATATGATCTTGGACAGGTCAGATCTAAAAAATTAGTAAAACCAATTTATTTTACTCAATTTCCAAGAGACCTTAACGCATTGCAAAGCACCAAGTTAAAGAAAGAAACTTTCATCAAAATAGTTTTACCTTTAATTGTGGCAGAAAATGAGAGAATCTTAGCAGACAGAGAAAAATTGATGAGTCTAAGTAATAAAAAATACACTACAGATGTAGAAAAACAATGGTTGAGACAAAAACTTTTAGAATACAGGGTAAAAAAAGGAGATCTAAAAGAGTTATTAGTCAGAATAGATATTATTCCTACATCAATAGCATTAGCTCAAGCTGCCAAAGAGAGTGGTTGGGGAACATCAAGATTTGCACTAGAGGGAAATGCAATATTCGGACAATGGACATGGAGCGGGCAGGGAATAGCACCGCTTGATAGAGCTAGCAATAAGAGTCATAAAATCTTAAAATTTCCGATTTTAAGGGCATCAGTTAAAGCGTATCAAAATAATCTTAACACTCATAAAAGTTATACAAAATTTAGACAAAAAAGGTCGAGCTTGAGAGATAAAAAAAATAAAATTTCAGGGCTTGAACTGACAGAAACATTAAATAATTATGCACAAACAGGTTCTGAATATACGAAAATACTAAATCAAATTATAAAGCAAAATAGGTTAACAGATTTCGAACCAGTAAGATTAGTTAATTCAGTTAAAAAAATTCAATTAAGTTCGTAATCTAATTATCACCGACAACAAATTGTACACCTAGCCATCGCCAAAATCCGCTAGGATCTCTTAGAGAACAATTAATTCTACCTCTTTCACCTATAAATTTTTCATTAATATTTATTATTAATGTATTGTCATTTTCAAATTTAGTATCAGATTTTCCCCAAGTAGCCCCTTCATTTGAATAACAAGTTACTGATTTAAGATTTGCTATATTTTCGTAAAATTCTATTTTAACTTTTGGAGGATTTTTATCTTGTAAAAGATACTTCTCGTTTGGAGAAATTTTTTTATATTTAAATGGCAATGTTTTAGTTAATGAATTAAACCTTTTAATTTCTCCGTATTTTTCATTTATAGGATATCTTGGAAGTTCATAAAAATCTTTTGTTTCATCAATTACTCCAGAGTGTTGACCAAACGCATACTTAAAACCAAGAGACTTTATTATACTTTTAAATTCCAAACTATATTCTCCAAATGGATAAGAAAAAAAAACAGAATTTATACCTAAATTGTTTTTAAATATTGATTGTGACTTTTTAATATCGGCTATTATCAAATCTTTTTTTTCATCAACTAAATATTCGTGAGTATGACTATGATTTCCTATTTCAACAAAATCTTCCTTACTTATCTCTCTTATTTGATCCCAGGTCATATAATTAAAAGCCCCGACTTCACGAGTACTTACAAATAAGATAAAAGGTATTTTTTTATTTTTCAGTATAGGCCATGCATTTTCATAAAATGATAAAAATCCATCATCTATAGTTAAAAGCACTTTTCTTTGGGTCTTATTATTTTTTAATTCGTTTTCAAAATTTTTAGGGTTAATGAAAAGAAATTCTTCATTTTCAAGTATTTTTAAATGCTCGATAAAATCATTTATTTTTATATTAGTTGAGGGATATTTATTTTCTTCAAACCTATGATACATCAAAGATATAATGCCAAAATCTGTACTATTCTGAACTTTATTTTTTGAATACAAATTGTTTTGAGAAGCCAAAATAGCTATAAATAAAGAGATGATAAAAAATTTTTTGATATTAAATTTCATAGGTAAGGACAATAAAATTGGATTAAAAGTTGATAATAATTTTTATATTCATGGCTTTGATCAAAAAGTTAATAATAACGACCAATTAGTTCTAAGCATATTAAATATAGTAAAAAAATACAAAGTAAATATTGATACAAACTTCTCAATACTTGTAAATAATGGTCCAGGCAGTTTTTCTTCTCTTAGGACATCTTTAGCTGTTGCAAAAGGAATAAAAATATCAAAAAATGTTAACTTGTTTGGTTTTAACAACTCAGATCTTGGTCAATTAAGCCTTAATAATATTGAACTTTTAATTAAAAAAAATTTGTTAGAAAAAAATTTGATAAAACCGATATATTTAAGTTAAATTGTGATTATGACGACAATAGAAGAAAAATGTAAAAATAAAGGTGTAAGACTTACGGACCAGAGGAAAATTATTGCTAAAGTTATGTCTGTCTCTAAAGAAAAGTATGGATCCAAAGACCACCCAGATGTAGATGAACTACATAAAAGAGTGACTGAGATTGATAATAAAATTAGTATTGCAACTGTTTATAGGACAGTAAAGCTTTTTGAGGAGTCAGGTATTGTTGAAAAACACGAATTTAAAGGGGGAAAAGCGAGATACGAACAATCACCCGACGAACACCATGATCATCTTATAGATATTAATAGTGGGGAGATTATAGAGTTTGTCGACAAAGATATTGAGAAACTTCAAAATGAGGTTGCGAAAAAATTAGGCTACAAATTAGTTGATCATAAATTAGAACTTTACGGTTCAAAAATTAAAAAATAATTTGCCAAAAAAAATTTTTATTAAAACGCTAGGATGCCAAATGAATGAATACGATAGTAATCGCATCCTAGATTTAACAAAAAAAATTAATTACATTCCTACTAAGAATTTAATCGAAGCTAATTGTTACATTTTAAACACTTGTCATATTAGAGAAAAAGCTACCGATAAAGTTTATCATGATATTGGAAGAGTCAAGAAACAGTTTAGAAAAAAAATAAAACCTATTGTCCTAATTGCAGGTTGTGTAGCTCAGGCTGAGGGTGATATTTTATTAAAAAGAGAAAAATATATAGACGCTGTTATTGGCCCTCAATCTTATCACCAAATCAATGACATGATTTTAAAGTTGGAGAAAAAATCAAAGCCAATAAATTATACTGAATTTGAAGTTATAGAAAAATTTGATAGCTTAAACTCATTAAAAAATTCAGATAATAAAATTTCAACGTATTTAACTATACAAGAAGGTTGTGATAAATTTTGTAAATTTTGCGTCGTACCATATACACGTGGAGCTGAATTTTCTCGATCTATAAAAGAATTAATACTAGAGGCAAACCAATTGGTAGAAAACGGTGCAAAAGAAATAAATTTACTTGGACAAAATGTAAATGCTTACAATTTTCAAAATAAAAAACTTTCAGATTTAATCTTTGAAATCTCAAAAATTGAAAATCTAAAAAGAATAAGATACACAACATCACATCCAACAGATTTTACTAAAGATCTAATAGAAGCTCATAAAAGTTGTGAAAAATTGATGCCATTAATTCATCTGCCTGTTCAAAGTGGATCTGACAAAATATTGGATGCCATGAATAGAAAACACACGATCAAAGATTATTTAGAAATAATAAAAACTTTGCAGAAAATAAAGCCAAATATAAAATTTTCAAGTGATTTCATAATCGGATATCCTGGTGAAACTTATAAAGATTTTAATGATACAATAAAGTTGATGAATGACATTAAGTTTATTAATTCTTATTCTTATATATTTAGTGCTAGACCTGGAACACCTGCTTTTAATTTAAAAAAAATAAATAAAAAAGACGCGAAAAATCGATTGGTTGAATTTCAAGATGTGGCGGAAAAAATAAAAATTCAATATAGAAAAAATTTAATAAATAAAACAGTCAGCGTATTATTTGAGAATAAGATTAAGAATGAAAAAAAATATTTTGGTCGTGATGAACATTTTAATTCAGTAATAGTTGAAAGTAACGATGATTTAACTGGTAAATTAAGAAATGTTAGAATTTTAAAAGGAAATCACAACACTTTATATGGCGAAATTATTACTAATTTAAACCGAAAAAACTTTGCAGCTTAATTAAATGTCTGAAATTAGCAAACTAGAACAAAATCTTATCATTAAAAAAATTGATAACAAAACAGTGAATATATCTATAAGTAATAATGAAATGTTATTGGCTATAGTAGGTCAATTTGACCAAAACTTAAAAAATTTATCTAAATTAACTAATACAGATGTTTATTTCAGAGGCAATTCAATAACTTGTAAAGGGGATGGGGAAAAATTATCATTATTTTGTGATGCTATAAAATTCCTAAT
>VMHT01148018.1_pt1 | contig 11145 bp, 11 predicted proteins | sample 4693611 | NCBI WGS metagenome assembly VMHT01 (sample SAMN12280063, study PRJNA550983) | marine metagenome | isolation source: seawater sampled from same location over 5 years 0.02-0.2 micron viral filtrate | place: USA: collected off the coast of southern California halfway between the port... ... | reverse complement strand
GTCCACCCATGCACCGGGCAGGTACCTGCGGCCCATGCGTGCATCTTCGACGACGTCGCGGGCGATGTTGGTGAGTTGCATGGCAATGCCGAGGTCGACGGCATGAGCCTTTGCTCGGGGATCGCTGTTGTTGAGAATCTCACACATCAACAGGCCCACTGTTCCTGCAACTTTGTATGCGTATTGGATGAGAGATTCTTCGTCGGCGAGCAACACTTCTGGAGCCTGGTCGTCCATGAGACCTTCAACCAACGAAGCGATTACGTCGGTGGGTAGGTTGTACTCTTGGACCATGGGCGCATGATGACGAAGGAGCGGGTGGTCGCCCCACTCGCCTTTGGCCAGAGAGGATTGAATGGTCACGAGGTGCTCGGGTCCGTCGGGTATGTCCCCGTCCGCCATGTCGTCAAGAATCCGACAAAACGAGTACAGCACGGCAGCGTCATGACCCATTTTCTTGCCGAGAAATCGGCGTGCCCAGAAGAAACTTTCGCCGCTGGTGGCAAGGATTTCTTCGGGGTTGTCAAGGTTGTGCTCCTGTTTCAACCTTAACACCTTAAAGTGGTAAATCTTCGTTCAGTTTATAATAAGTTGTTTGTTTTATCGTTATTTTCTATCAATTAAAAGCGAACATTATCAAACGGGGAACCCTTGGGTGAGCCATGGGTCGCGCTGCTGCCACCGGAAAAAAGGCGGCCGTGATCGGCAGTGGTTTTGGCGGCCTTGGTGCAGCGATTCGCCTCCAATCTGCAGGCATACAAACCGTGCTGTACGAAGCGAGGGACCTCCCCGGGGGTCGGGCCTACGTCTACGAAGACGAGGGGTTCACGTTCGATGCAGGACCCACCGTCATCACCGCACCTCACACGCTGACCGACTTGTTTGAGCTTAGCGGCCGGCGTCTTGAGGACTACATCCGTTTGATGGAGGTTCAACCGATGTACCGACTGATATGGAGCGACGGCGATCGATTTGATTACGTTCGAGATGAAGAAAAAATGGTCGCCCAAATCGCAGAACGCAGCCCGTCCGACGCCGAAGGCTACCAGCGCTTTTTCGAGTACGCCAAGAAAGTGTTCGCAAAGGGTTACACCGAGCTGGCGGACCGACCCTTTCTCAAGTTTTCAGACATGGTGGCGGTCTCGCCTTCCCTCATGCGGCTCCGTGCCGATCGGTCGGTTTACTCAACCGTGTCAAAATACGTCAAGGACGATCACCTGCGCCAAGCTCTCAGTTTCCATTCGCTGCTTGTTGGAGGCAACCCGTTCCAAACGTCATCGATTTACACCCTCATTCATTTCCTCGAACGCGAATGGGGCGTGTACTTCCCCGAGGGCGGGACGCACGCATTGGTGCGCACGCTCGTCAAGCTCTTCGAGGAGTTGGGCGGAGAACTTCGCCTGTCAACTCCGGTCGCCTCCATCGAGGTGGAAGGAGCTGGACCTACCGCAAAACACCTCGTGCGAGATCACGCCGGTTCGGAAGAACGGTTTGACATGGTGATTTCAAACGCCGACGTCCATCACACCTACAAGCACCTCTATGCCTCGTCCAAAGCGGCGCAAAAGCGCACAAAGAAACTTGAAAAAATGGACTGGTCAATGTCCTTGTTTGTCCTGTACTTTGGAACCGACATTGCCTACAACGACGTCGCTCACCACACCATTCTGTTCGGTCCCCGGTACAAAGGTCTCCTCGATGAGATTTTCAAAGGGAGCGAACTGCCCGAAGATTTCAGTCTCTACCTGCACGTTCCAACCGTCACCGACCCAAGCCTTGCACCCGAAGGCTGCAGCGCTGCGTACGTCCTCGCCCCCGTTCCGCACCTTGGACGCGCCGATGTTGATTGGGACAGCATGGCTCAAGAATACGGCGATCGCATCATTGAGGCGTTGGAGGTTGAGATGCCCGACCTGAGAAACCACATCGCTACCCGACGCCACATCACGCCGAAGACGTTTGAGCGAGAATTGGCGGCGTTCAAAGGCTCGGCCTTTTCGGTGGCCCCCAAACTCACCCAAAGCGCTTATTTCCGGCCGTCCAACCAGGACCCAGCCATTCCAAACCTGTATCTGGTGGGAGCGGGCACCCACCCAGGGGCAGGCCTTCCCGGCGTGCTCAACTCAGCCAAAGCCACCGTCGACCTCATCCTTTCGCAACTGGAATGACCACGCCAATGGTCGCACAGGTTTTTTCATAGGATGAGCCTCGTGGTGTGTTTATGGAACAACCCCTGCGAATCGTTGTCGCAAAACCCGGCCTCGACGGACACGACCGCGGCGCCAAAGTTGTGGCCCGCGCCCTGCGAGATGCCGGACACGAAGTCATCTACACCGGCTTACGCCGTACATCGCAACAAATCGTGGATGCGGTCCGTGACGAAGACGCTCGTTTCCTCGGACTCTCATCGCTTTCCGGTGCCCACGGCCACCTCTTCCCTCAGGTCTGCACCAAACTCGTCGAGGCGGGTCTGCACGACGTCATCGTCTTCGGCGGGGGCATCATCCCCGACGAAGACCGCCCTGCCCTTCACGACGTGGGCATTCGTGCCGTCTTTGGGCCCGGCACACCCACGTCCGAAATCCTCGACTTCATTCAGCAAGCTGCGGCCAAAGACGATGCGGGCGTTGGCCAGAGCAGCGATTGGCGATGGGAATCATCTGCGTGAACAGGGTGGCCACCATGAGCGACGAACTTCACCAAGCGACCGATGGTGACCGTCGGGCCATGGCCCGTTTGCTCTCGAAGATTGAAAACGGCTCGGTCGCCGTCAGCGAACTCAATCTGGAACCCTTTCTCTCGGACACGCAAACATGGTCCACCATGGCCATCACCGGCGCTCCGGGCGTCGGTAAATCGGTCCTCGTGGATGCGCTCATGACGCAGTGGGCCAGCGCCGGGCGAAAGGTGGCCTTGCTTGCGGTTGACCCCAGCTCGCCTCGCACGGGTGGGGCGTTGCTGGGCGATCGTGTCCGGATGTCGTCGGTCGACAACCCAGACATCAACGAGCGAGTCTATGTCCGCTCCATCGCCACCCGCTCATCATCGGGCAGCGTTCCGCTCATCGTTGAAGACATGGCCACCTTGTTGTTGGCCTGCGGTTGGGAACACGTCCTCATTGAAACCGTCGGGTCGGGTCAGGCCGAACTACGCTGCGCTGCGGTGGCCGATCGAATCGTTGTGGTGGAAGGCCCCGCTCGAGGAGACGGCATCCAAGCTGAAAAAGCGGGGTTGCTCGAACTTGCGGACATCGTGCTGGTCAACAAAGCGGACCTGGACGGAGCCGAACGACATGCAGGTGAACTTCGCGAATCCTATTCTCTCGGCGGCGAGGACGCTCCGCTGGTTTTGCTCACGTCCGGACTCAAAGGCTTGGGTGTGGCAGAGGCTGCAAAGGCGCTTCTGTCGCTCGAAAGTTCGGGTCGGGCGCTGAGGGCGAGGATGAGAGAACGCTTGCTGGGTCAACACGAGCGTCGGCTGGTGTTGCACCCCTCCTACAACGCCGTGTTGAACGGGCTTTGCGAGGGCACCCTTGATATTCAAGAGGCTTTAAACACCCTTCAAGGCGATTGACTTGAGTGCACAAGTGGAAATGACCAATCCGGTTGACACATCCGTGGGGGGCATGCGCGGCCATCTCCTGCGGAGAGGCGTTCATCTCTCGATGATCGGTATTCCGTACCTCTACTTTCAGCACGGAGCCTCGGTGGCCGATGCCCTGGGGATGGAACTGCCTCAAGTCGTCGCAGGCGTGGTTCTTCTGGCGCTGGTTCTGGAAGGTTTGCGACTTCGAATGGGCATCACCGTTTTTGGCCAACGAGATTACGAAGCGCACCAAATTTCCGCTCTTGCTTGGGGCGCCGTGGGTGTGGGGTTCGTGCTGCTGCTCGTGCCTCACGAAGCGTATGCGTGGCCTCTCATCGCCACCCTCTCGTTTGGCGACCCTCTCATGGGTGAAATGCGCAGGAACGGCATGGAGAACCGTCAAGTCATGCTGTACGCCACCCTGCTCATCCTCGTGATCTGGATGGTCTCTTCCCTTCAATTTGGAACACCGGTATGGATGGCGTTCTTGCTCGCTCCAGTTTCCATGCTGGCCGAGTGGCCTCGATTGACGTACATTGACGACAACGCCACCATGCTGCTCATCCCGCTGGCGTTGGTGTTGCTGCTCGAACCGTTCGTTCTTGTTATGGCTTGAAGCGGCCGGTTTTGAGCCCCGAGGTTCAATACGTTGAAATGGGGGGTTTGCGTGCACAATCTGAGGGAAGAACATGGCTGACGAACCCACAACTTCGGACCCACCCCAAATCGCTTACGGAATGGCTTTTGCGGTGGCGATTGTCCTGCTCGGTGTGGTCATGTTCCGCTACCCACTTTGGTAGACAAATCGTCAAGTTTTGAACATCCATTGAAAAAGCGCCGGCACCCACGCTGATGCATGTGCGGGATTGCTGGCATGCTCGGTCATCCCGATTCAAGCGTGTTGCACCGTATGAATCGCCTCCAACACCACCGTGGCCCCGATGAAAACGATGTTTGGATGGACGAATTCGTTGGATTTGCACACGCTCGACTCTCCATCGTCGACCTCCAATCGAGCCAGCAACCGATGCAAGGCCCCGAAGGAACCGTGGTGGTCATGAACGGTGAAATCTACAATCATCACCAACTTCGCGGCCACCACAGCACCTACCCGTTCTCCACTTCGGGGGACACCGAAGCGGTGTTGGCCGTCCATCGAAGCGCACAGCACGGTCGGGGAGCGTTGACGGCAGCCGAACACGCAGCATGGCTGTCCACGCTCGACGGCATGTACGCCATTGCGCTTTGGAATCCGATGACCCGGGAACTCATCCTCGCTCGAGACCCCATGGGCATCAAACCGTTGGTTCGAACCGTGGTGGAGACCTCCTTGATGTTCGCCAGCGAAGTGAAGGCGTTTCGGGCTCACGACGCTCATCGACCGGAACTTGACGAAGTGGCCATGGCTGCGAGGTTGGTTTGGGAGTACCCGCTTGACGGCACCACGCTGCTCAAGGGCGTTCATCAGGTTCGACCGGGAACGGTTGAACGGTGGTCGCTGAACGCTGCGGGCAAGGCCACGCTTCTCGATGCAGCGAACATTGAACGGCAGGCGCTCGATCCGACGGTTTCATGGGATCCAACTGTCAACGCCCCGGCCTTGCTTGAATCCTTTGTCCACGGCGTGCAACAGCGCCTGATGGCTGACGTTCCGGTCGGCATTGTCCTCTCGGGTGGATTGGATTCCAGTTTGGTCGCTGCCGTTGCGCACGAAGCGGCCGAACGCGCTCAACAACCGGTGCCAGAATGTTGGACGGTGGCTGAAAACGAAGACAACCCCGACTGGAAAGCGGCCGAGGTGGTGGCTGCTCACCACGACCTTGTGCATCATCAACATGTGCTGGAGGAAGAGGCCTTCGAGAAGCGCCTTCCCTCGCTCGCCTGGCACGGGGAGGATGCGGACGTCACGGTCATGTTCTTCCATCCCCTGTTTGAGCACATGGCTGGGCACGTCAAGGTTGGCTTGTGCGGCCAAGGCGCCGATGAACTCCACGCAGGTTACCCCAGGTACGGTGACTTGGAGCACCACGGGCGTGAGCTGAACCGGAGAATGGCAGCACTGCCCGCTGAGCATCAAACGTCTCTTCGCTCCGGACGGCTGCGTCCCGATGAAGGATGGTACGCTTCGTCCCACGACCCCTCTCAGGTTACGGCCGAACTCCAGACAATGCTCAATTTTGAACTCGAGCACGGTCAGTTGAGTAACTTTCAACTTCGCCTCGTCGACCGACATTCCATGGCGCATTCCCTTGAGGTGCGAGTTCCATTTCTGGGAAAGGCGCACCGTTCAGCTTCGTATGCGCTTCCCAATGAATGGAAACGCAGCGAGGGGCGCGAGGAGAAAGCTGCCCTTCGAAAAGCGGCCGAACTGACCAACCTTCCTGCGGAGATTGTCCGACGTCCGAAACTCCCGGCGGGGCGCGCGACGTCCCCCACCATGTTGGAACACTTTTTGGACGAACGACGCTCACAAATAGAAGAGCTGATGGACCACTATCAGCCCTGGGCTGCTGTCCTCCAAGGTCAAGAAGAATTGGCGTTGGGTCTGGGGTTGTTCGAGGCTCTGCACCTGAGCGAAGACGGCCACACCAAAACCGGGAAGTCAATGGATGCGCTGATTGCAGGAGTGATTTCAGCATGAACCTTCGAGACCACAGCCCCATGCTTGAACAAAAGCGAGAGGAAATCACGGCATGGATGAAAGAGAAGCGAAACGAAGTCGCCATCCCAATCTACGGCAGCGTGGACGTTCGAGATGCAGGATGGAAGGTGGGGGTGGTGGATGCCAACCATTTCCCAGCAGGGTTCAACAACGTCGCCAAGGAGAACCTGAAGGAACTCTCCGATCTGTTCAACGATCACGTGCAACGCTCCAAGCCGGATTGCGCCTGGGTACACGTTTTCCCTGAGAGCCATACACGCAACCAGGGTTATGTCGAAAACATCGCCACCATCAAAGCAATCATTGAACAATCTGGGTACAAATGCACGGTTGGTTCACCCGATTTGAACGGACTGAGATCCGTGAGCGGCATCTCCGGACCGTTGATGCTCGACGAAGTCAATTTGGATGAGAACGATGTTCTGACGGTGGACGGGGTGGTTCCTGACCTCATCCTGCTCAACAACGATTTGACCGACGGCAAGATTCCGGGCGTGGGCAGCACGAACATCACCCCACCCCCCCACATGGGATGGCATCGACGACGAAAGTCACAACATTACGAAGCGCTGAAACCCTACATTGAAGAAATGGCGGACCTCATTGATATTGACCCCTGGCACTTGATGCCGGATTGGTTTGTTTCAGAGAACAAATGCCTGACTGAAGAGGCGTGCCGAACCAAACTCGCTGAGGAAATTGACGAATTCCTTGAGGGTTTGCGCATTAAATATCGTTCGTTGGGCATCGAGCGAGAGCCAACGGTGGTCTTCAAGAACGACAGCGGTACCTACGGCCTCGGCGTTATGATGCTGACCTCAGGAAGCCAAATCCTCAATCTATCGAACCGAAAAGCGAACAAACTCCGCTACGCCAAAGGCGGTGCCGACGTTGAGAATTTTCTGATTCAGGAAGGAATTCCAACAGCGCTGACCACCGAGGAAGGCGAGACGTTGGAGCCGGTGGTGTACCTGGTCGATGGCGAAGCAGCCTCCTGGTTTTACCGCATCAACGCCAAGAAATCAGACATGGAGAACCTCAATTCGCCGAGCGCTCGTTTCGAGAACTACGCCGACACCCAGAACCCGTACATTGAGGAAGCGCATGGATGGCATGCCCTCGTTGCTGAACTCAGCATGATCGCCATGGGCGCTGAAGCCGCCGCTTGGAAAGCATGACGTCCACCGAAACAACAACATGAAAACCGGGGCTTCCTCGGTCAAGTATGAGCCAGCGGGTTTGGTTGTACGTCTCAACCATCGCCGTGGGCCTGTGGATCTCTGCAACAGGCGCTGGGGGTCTGCTGACCGACAGCACCGCAGAATGGCCGGTGAACCTGTGGTGTTGGGGTGTTTTTGTCGCCATCTTCGCCCGAGCTGACCGCAAAGAACGGATTGAAATGATCGCTGTGGTCGCCCTCGCCACCCCCATGGAACTGTTTTTTTCAGAGGTGTGGCTGATTTACGAGTATCAGCGAGATTTGATGCCCTTGTTCGTACCGGCCGGCCACTATTTCCTGTTTGATTTGGGTCGGAGAGGTGCGTTGTTGATGGACCCACGTTGGGCCATGCCTGCTTTGCTCCCGTTTGTTCCGCTGGTTGCTTACGGCGTGTACTCCGGCGGGGACACCTCGGGGGTTTTCCTGTTGGTGCTCGTTCTTGGGTTCACGCAGTGGGGGCCTCAACCTCGACTGTACGCCGCCATGGCGTGGGCAGCCCTCGCCATGGAATTGTGGGGCACCTACCTGGGCAATTGGGCGTGGTCACCGGATGTTCCGTGGACCGGGCTCACGGCTTGGAACCCTCCGCTACTTGTGGGTGCATTCTACTGTTTTGGAGACCTTCTCGTGAACCTGTGCGTTGCCAAGTTTGAAGGGGAACCTGCAATGGAGGTATCACCATGACCGGTGCTGACGAGTTGCGTAAGCGCCGAGCAAACGAGGCGTTGAAAATTCGAACCGCACTCAATCGGCAGCGCGGTGAACAGCGCGCCAACACCAAAGGCGGTGAGGGTACGGTCGCCTTTGTGGAAGAACGAAAATGCATCGGTTGCGACCAGTGCACCATCGTCTGCGACGACGACGCCATTGAACTCTACCATGTGGACGTGATCAGTCCTCTGATGTCGGTTGAGAGCAACCGGAAGGCGAAAATCATCCGAGATGCGTGCACCGGTTGTCGCCTGTGCGTGCTCGCCTGCCCGACCGACGCCATCACCATGATTGACCGATGAGGTGAACACAATGTCAAAGAAAGGAAAAGACCCAACCGCCCAACGCTTTGGAGGCGAATTTGGACCGTACCGAAAACCAGGAACTCAAGGCGTGACGCTCTCAACGTTCAAGACGCTCGTCTGGACCTCAAACATCGGTGGGCTGCTTCTCTGTGTCCTCGCCCTGGAACTGCTCTTTGTTCAACAGCGCTTCAACTGGGGATTCCTTGCCCTCCTCGCCGGTGTGGCCGTCGCCCTCTTCCCGTCGAACTACGAAATCGTGGGCATGAACGACGAAGACGAAGATGACGATGTGCCCAAACCCGTTTAGAGAACTGCCAAAATCAACAAGAGGCACACGGGTGTTGAAACGGCAAGCGAGATGCTTGCACCGACCCGGAGCGGAGCTAAGTCGTTCACGTAGCCATAGATCCCCGATCCAAGCGCCAACGCTGGCCACAACAAGATGGAGATGAACATCCAAAGAAGGACGGCGTACGAGTCTCCAACAAGAAGAACCGAGACCAACATGCCGAAGCATGCAGCGAAAAATGGAGCGAGCATGCCCAACCAAAAGTCTCTTGCTGCAACCGTTCGATCGTACGCCCGATCGCTGTGAACACCCCATTCAAATTCTTCATGGCAGTGTGGACATTCGAACAAGCCCTCAGCGGCGTGGGGGAGTTCGATGCCTTCATCGCAATGGGGGCAAGCAACAACGACCACGCTAGGGCCTATTCAGTCCGACCAATAAAGTTGAACCCGTTGCTCAATTCAAGCCTCAGCGGTCTCGCCGACGGTGGTTTCAGCACCGAGTTGAGACTTCTGTTCGTTGACTTGGCGAGCGAGGAAGGACACAACGTCGAGGATCTCGATGTCGGCGTAGGCTTCGTCGCCCTCAAACTTGAGGCACTCAAAGTGAGAGACGCACTTGGGGCACGAGGTCAACATCGTGTCGGCACCGGTGGCGCGAACTTCTTCCATGCGAGTGACACGGAGGGAGCGAGCGTTCTCGTTGCAGGACATCATGCTCGAAACACCGCAGCACATGGCGTCTTCGCCGCTGTGCTCCATCTCTACGATCTCAACGCCGTCAACGGCGTTGATGAGTTCTCGAGGCTCGTCGTAGATGCCCATCTGGCGACCCAAACGACAGGGGTCGTGGTAGGTTACCGTGGTCTCTTCGGACTTGAGGTTCATGTCAAAGCCCTGCTCGATGAGGAATTCCGTGGTGTGCATGACTTTGACGTCTTCGAGTTCATAGTCGCGGGCAAAGGTTCGGAAACACTCAGCGCACGACGATACGAGGGTGTCGATACCGGATTCGTTGATCTTTCGCTGGTTGTACGCCTTGAGCTTCTCAAAGACCTCATCGAGGCCCTGCCACTTCTGGTCGTGGCCGCAACACTTGAGGAAGTCTCGTCCGAGGTAGGCCACGTCCGTGCCCATCTCTTCAAACAACGTGAAGGCCGCCGTGGTGCTGTCGCCAAGGTTCATGGTGCCCTCGTTGACGTGAGAGAACACCATTTCTTGATCGAGGTAGTCAACGCAGCCAGGGTAGTAGCCGATGTTGGAGGCGATGGGGTAGTCTTCTGTAGCGATGAAGTCAACGTCTGCGGCTTCATCGGCCTCAGCGTTGAGCACCGCCTGCAAAACCGTGTGAGGGATTTCTGCTTGTGGGCCGCCGACGATCAGCGAACGGCGAATGTCGACGTAGGAGTCGTAGTTGACCAGTTGGGGACAGGCGTTGGTGCACGCCGTGCACGTCAAACAGGAATACAGCGGGACACCGTCGTCTTCGTTGTTCCACGAGTTGTAGATGATGTTGAGTTTGTCACCGCCGTTGAACAATCGAACGGGGCATGCATCGTCGCACAGGTCGCAGCCGTAGCACTTGTTCATCTCGAACTCGTAGCCACGGGCCATGTAGCGGAGGAGCACGAAGACAAGAGCACCAAAGGTCACACACGGGATGAACATCGCGTACGTCAGCTTGGCGTCAAGCGACTTTGGGTTCTGGTGGTAGCTCGGATTCTCGACGTACGAGTAGGCTCCGGCGCCAAGGGCCATCTCCTCGGAGTTGCTGAGGTTCACGGTGTGGCCTGCGAGACCTGCAGGTGCGTCGTCGTCCCAAATCAGCAGCGGTTGGTAGGCTGCGATGGCGAGCGAGGTTTCGGTGGTGATGCTCTGGTTGAGGGCCAAGGCACCTGAAGCGACAACATCGTAGGTGTAGTTGTAGGTTCCAACGGCCAGTTCCACCGTGGCGCCTGCGCAGTCGGCGAACGAGACGACTTCGTTACCCGAGGCGTCGGTCACCGTCAGGGTCGTAGCCACCATGGCTTGCGTTGAAACATCGTTGATTTTTCGCTCGCTCGAGCGGTATTCACACGAGAGGTCCGTCGTGATTGTTTCAACGGATTCAGGGTGACCGTCTTCAGCGTGCTCTGTGAAATCGGTGATCGTGAAGTGACCGTCGATGGAGAATCCGTCCCCGCCGTTGAACACATCGCTCTCAGCCGCAGCGTTGTCCCGAGTTTCAGAATTTTGATGCCCGTTCGCATCGTTGAAATCGGTGATGATGTACCGTGCCGGCTGGTAGATGTTCCAATTCAACCATGCCGAAGTGGGCACCACGCCGCTGTCGGACCATCCTCGGTCGTCCGTGAATTCGTTGACGTCGTGAACAT
>VMHT01126648.1_pt1 | contig 11145 bp, 12 predicted proteins | sample 4693611 | NCBI WGS metagenome assembly VMHT01 (sample SAMN12280063, study PRJNA550983) | marine metagenome | isolation source: seawater sampled from same location over 5 years 0.02-0.2 micron viral filtrate | place: USA: collected off the coast of southern California halfway between the port... ... | reverse complement strand
TCGTAAGTATCTTCAAATTGATCTAATGTAGAACAACTAGAAAGTAAAAGTACCAATAGGTATTGTGATTTCTGTAACTGTGCCATCTGCTTCCGTTATCTTTAGGGTTAATGTTACGCCATCACTAGTATACTCTATGGTGTTACCTTCTAGGGTTATAGTACCTGAGCTTTGTGGAGTTTCTCCAAACAAATTGTTTACTAACTGTCTTGATAGCTCGGCATATACTCTCGACTCTAGGTTACGCATAAACCTTGCAAGTGTAGAGTTTTCTTTCTCTCTTTCTATTTCTTCTTGTAAAGCTTTGATTTCTTCTTTAATGGTTAGCTTACGGCTAAACTCCTGGTTCTCTATTGTTAGATAATGAGAGGATGTGCCTACACCATTAAAGCTAGGCGATTTAAACTTATGAACTATTTGGTCTGCTTTAACATTTTCTACAAAAATTCCAACACACAAAAGTATGCCTATAACAGCAACTATTTTAATTATTGTATCTTTTTCTTTTTCCGAAGATTTAATCTTTCCTTTGGTCATCTCTATCCGCCTTTGCTAACCTATCAGATTGCATTAGTTGTGGTACACCAAGTATAGTCTTCAGTAGGGTATCTTGTCTAATTATCTCATTGTCTACAGAACGAACTCTATCAATTAATGCTACTAAAATACCATGTTGTGAGTCTAGTTTTTGACCTAACCTTTGTTCTATTTCTGATATTTGTGCACTGACTTTTTCATCTAGCACATCTACTTTGGTTTCCATACCATCAATGATTTTATTGATTAGTTTCCAAATAAATAAACCAAGGCCTATAGCCGCTGCTATTGGAAAACCAACTTCATTAATTAACTGAACTGCTGATTCCATTACTTATCGCTAGTATTGGAGGCCCCAAAATAAAAAGATATGATTGCAGACGCTAGGCCACCGAGATAACCTAACACCAAATTAATTAGAGCCTCACTGTTTTGTTCTGGTGGTTGTAATGTAACTAAAAATATATAACCCATAAACCCACCTACAACTGCTATACCTATAACACGAGCAGTCCAATCTTTAGAAAAATGGTTACGTGCGTCTTGTTTTTCTTCTGCCTCAAGTTTGTAAATATCTACATCAAGCTGTTTCATCTTTGCTTCAAAGTCTTTTTCAGCTTTTTTGATTTCAATTAATTGTTCTGGAGTTGCTTCGGCTATACCTTTTTCTAAAGCTTCTGGTGTATTTTCTACTCCTAAAACTTTTGATATTACATCTCCTGCCATACCACCTAAAGGGCCACCCAAAGCAGTTCCTAATGTTGGAGCTACGCTCCCTACTATGTTAGCTAATAACTTCTTCATATTTTCCAAGCTCCAATAATTTTTGTTTATTTATTAAATGTTCTGATTCTATATCATCTTTGCTTTGCCCTGTGTAAGCAACAGCAAGGTAGTTATCAATCATTGCTTGGTTTAGATCTACGTCATCTGCAACAATAACACCTAGAACTCTACCGAACTTCCCTTTCTTGTCTAGTTTTGTTTGTATTTTTAAATCATTAGCATGCAAAATAGCATCTGATAGAAATTTTCCTGCTAATTTACCTCTAGCTTTTTCGTCAAGATCACGTGTTCGTGACTCTGGTGTGTCTATGCCATAAAGCCTTACACGAGATTTATAAGATATATCAAACCCCAAGTCTATTTCAGCATCTACTGTATCACCATCTACAACTCTAGTTATATTACAGCGGTATTCGTACATTACTTACCTACTGCTTTTTGAGCTTTTTTATGAGCAGCAGTAAATGTGCTACCTTTCATCATAAGATTCTTCATATATTTCATGTGCTTTGAAGTATGATGTTTTGAGTGACGTGCCATAGTAGCTTCTTGTCTTTTAGTAAGAGACTTCTTTTTTATAGGTTTCTTCTTTGTCTTTCTTTTATAAGCCATGGTTTATTCTATCCATAAGGGTTACTAACGTCAATGTCATCTGCTAAAGATGATACAAAACCAGTATCTGCAAAAGTTAACCATGCATTTAATTCTAGTTCTCTAGTACTAAAATGGGTGTTTAACCAACCTTGTACAACAGCGTCTGTTACATCTGCTATTTCTACAAATCCACTAGCTGACGTGTTTTTAGCAAAATAATTAAATGTAATATATTGGTTTGGTAAAGTAACTGTATTACTAGAATTAGTTGTTTCGTAAGCGTTTATTGTGTACTCTACTTCTGTTACTAATGTTTTACCATTTTCTACTATTTGTTTAGAGGTTATAACATTTGGTGTAAAAGTTGCTGTATATTTTTTTAAGACTGCCATAATTAACTCGCACTAAATCTAACAAACCTAGCATCTGCTGAACCTATTTGTAAAAAATTACCATCACCTTGCCCATATATAAATAAATTTACTGTGCCTGTTCCAGTATATCTAAATGCAAAAGGTATATTTGTAGTATCAGCACTAGATGTTAATCTGCTTTGATTGATTAGACCAGGCAATTTTTCTATATCAGGAGTCACATATCTAAACGGACTTGATGCGTTATCAGTAAGTTTTGTTGTATTTGTTCCACCTGATGTTACTGTTGTATTAATTTGATTTGATGCACTTGCACCATGCGTGCCATCAGAAAACAACATACTAATAGTCTTAACCTGACCTGTTCCACCAACTAATCTTACATAACCTTGGTAAAAACCTGCCCCCGTACCTACAGCAGTAACAAATGCATACCTCTTGCTGTTATTATTAAAAAAACCAACAGTAGACCCAGTAACCAGGCCCCCATTAGTAGGTAACACTAAGTCTGTAACATTTATTTTTGCTGCTGTAATAGTATTAGAATCGATTCTATCCGCAGATAAAAAACCTGCATTTATTTTAGTTGCGTTTAAATCATCTATCTTTGCGTTAGTGATTTGTGCATCACCTATGAGCGCAGTTGTAATATTTGCCGTCGCAATCTTAGCCGTTGTGATTTGGGCGTCTCCAATCTTAGCTGTTGTAATGGCCGCGTTCGAAATTTTAGCACTTTCTATAGTTGCATCAGCTATACGTGCATTTGTTATAGCTCCGTCTTGAATACGTGCGCTGTCTATAAATACTGAACCGCCACTAACAATAAATGGAGCTACACTTGCGTTTGTGTCGTTCCATATCGCAAACTTGTCTGCCTGGAACTGCACGAATGATTGTGCTCCTGAACCATTGCTAGCATTAGAACCTACAACCATACCAGCTGCTGACTTACTTCCATTTGATTCTGTAGCAACTGTTAGCACGAACATAGCATTAAGATCACCTGTGTGACTGGCTGTAGTAGTATTTAAAGTGCTAATTGAGCTTGTATGACCACCAACTGTAGAGTTTAAACTGTTTACACTATTAGTTAATGTTGTATCTGCATTAGACCTAGTTGTAGCTTCAGAGTTAATAGAAGATGTAAGAGTATTATTATTGTTTGTAACTGTTGTAGTTAAACTGCTTAAACTAGAAGCCGTAGAACTTTGTGCATTGGTAACTGTAACAATGTCTCCTTGTGCTGTAGCCATAGCTGCAGATAAAGTGCTACCAGTAAAACTAGTACTACCAAACAAAGTAACTAAAGATGCGTCTCTAGCCGCTACCCAAGCATCATTGCCTGAGTTTCTCGTGTATATTTGTCCGTCATCTGTATCAAACCACACGTCATTTGATTGTATAGCTGAACTATCTGTTCTCGTGCTTGGGGATCCAGAAGATCTAATGACCGTGGCCGCAGTAGCTATAGTAGACATTAAATTAAACCCAGGAAGGTTAGATAATTCTTCTGAAAGCTGTAGCATAACAGCGCCTATGTTTTCTACTGTATTTGCTTTAGTACCATTAGTTTGGTTAAACGGTCCTCTTATATTGCTCGTGCTTACAAATCTAACCCAATAAAAATAAGTTTGGTCATATCCAACAGGGTCAGTAATTATAAAAGAAGCAGTAGTTGTTATAAGAGTTGCAGTGCCTATTTCATCATCTCTAGAACGCCACACCTCCGTAAAAGCATGGTTACTATATTGAGCAGGGTTCCAATCTACAATAATTTCTGTAAAAGCGCCAGAAGCTTCTAATCCTGTAGGAGCAGGGGGTATTGTTAAATCCCCTACTTGATCATCATTAGGTATAAAATCAGTTAAACCGTTTGGGTCAAAAGGCCTGCTTCTAAGTTGTTTAGCTAGTCCACTATCTATAAGTTCTCTAAGTGTTATAGCCCTATCTAAAGGGTCCCCACGTCTACCTAGTCGTATTTCTTGTGCTTCTTTCATAGAATCAAGAGTATCTTTTAACTCTCTATCTATTTTGTTAGGAATGTTTTTTAATGCAGGGACTTTAGTTTTAGGCATTAGACAGTCCTTAATTCATCCATTGAATCTCCTACACATATTTCATTTACAATAGTAGCTCCTTCTACTTCTACTGCATATGTTTTATGGACGCTAGCCGGTAAACGTACAACAGGTTCTGTTATAGCGGTTGAACTAAAACTAGGGGTAGTACCTGTAACACTAAAAGCACTACCAGAAGTAGCAATAACAGCGTTGTATATTACCGAACCATCTCCGTATACTTTTACACGTACTGGGTAAGTTTCTGCATCTACTTTTGCAAACCCCATACTAGTAGGTTTAGGCATAACATACTCTTTTGATTTCCAATTAAAAGTTAAGTTAGTATTGCTACCTTGAAACTTTTTAATCGTGTTGCTAATAATTAAATATAACTGACTGTCGTCCGGATCTGTATGACCGCCACGTATAAGACCGCTAGCATCTAAATCTACAAAGCTAGTGCCATCAGACACTCTTGGGTCAAATATAAAACCACCATACCCACTCCCTGTAGAATAAAAACCTACGTATCTTTCTTCCCACATAAACCCGGTAATAGTCGCAGGATAATAACTAGCTTGCCATTGACTAGGTGTTATTATAGCTTCTGTAAGGTTTCGTACTGTTGTGCCCTCAGCTGCAATTAAACCGTCTGGACTAGCGTATATAACATAAGGCCCCATATCTACCATAGATCTTTTGTTTAAATTAGCGTGCGAACTTTCTATACGTATTGCAGTCATTGACTCAGGGCCCGAGCCAGTAATTAAGTAAGGCACTCCTTTTGTAGTAGCTAAAATACCATTAGACACTACTTTTATATTTATTATTTCTTCTTCTATTACAAGTCTGTAGTTAGCAGGCCAAGCGTGTGGCAAGAAAGGTTCGCTAAAACATATACGTTTACCAGTAAAACCCGCAAATATTCCACCGGGTAATGCACATAACCCTTTCATAGGACCATCTGGGTACAAAGCAGTATCATCATCTGGTGGTGCAATCCAAGTAGTAGAAGGTATGACTTCAGCTAATTCGTTGTTATTTGAAGTATCTGCGTAAGTAGTTGTAGCAAGAGTTACCTCTGCAACAAATTGAAATGCGGTAGTATTTGAACCTGTGTTAGATCTATATATACGTTTTTTAGATAAGTTAGTGTTGGATTTTGCACTACTAGTTTGTAGGTTACTTAAGTTTACAGTTTGGTTATCATCTGTTGTTACTACAGTAGAAGCAGCAGACGGTGGCCCCTCTTCTCCATAAGCTGTTACAAAGGTATAAACATAAGATGTTTCAAAATCTATGTTGGCGTCTGACGGTCCACCAAAGGCTGCACCGTTAGTAATAGACCCCGAAGCTCCTGTTCCAGTAGCAGAACCACTAGTTTCAACTGTTAAAGTAGTAGTGCTTGGCACAGTTACTATTTTAAAATCTCCATTAATTTCATCTGCAGTTAGACCGTTTGTAGCACCAAAACCCGCGAGCGTAACAAATTGGCCTACAGCTGTATTATGTACACTAGCCGTAGTTACCGTTATAACACCAGATCCACTTGCTGTAGTTACAGTTGCATTTATTTGTGTGGGGTCAGCTACCGCTACTGTTGGGGCTGCGGTTGGTGCTGGTACACCTAACCTATAAAAAGCGTCAGGGTAAGGTGCACCGCCTAAAACAATATCACTTCTACCCATTCTAGGAAAAGATTGCCCCGACCAATAGATCGTGTCGTTTGTGTCTCCGGCTATTGGTCCACGTACGACGTCTACATCTTCATCAAACTGTAACCAACGTTCTGGGCTATCAGTATATTTAAAAATAGATTGTTTAGTAGTGTTCGCAAGAGTCGAAACACCGTTAGAAGGGTCAGTGGTAGAAGTATCTGTTATAGGAACTAAACGCCCACTTTCTAAATTTACATCTGTTGCAGTTTGCGCAAGTTTATCTGCTAAAAGCCTAGGAGATATTCTTGGGGCTTTGCCCCCGAATGTATTAAGTTTGAAATACGCCATATTCTCATTTTCCAGTGTTGAGAACAGATTCCTGTAGTTCTAAGCTCCTTCTTCCTACTTGTTTAAACCACTTACTATCTTCCATTTCAGCGGCCATTTGTTCCCAGTTATGTTCTCTACAAGCTTTTAACATGTTTTTAAACTTAGAAAACCTAGTTCCACCTAAATTAAAACACATATTTACTAAGACATGTTGGATATTTTCGGGCAAGTTATAGAATGCTTCGTCTGTACCAAACACGTGTACTGCTTCTGCAAGATGTTTATTAAAATCATCTTCGTAGTACATATCAACAACTTCTTGTGATACTTTGGTACCAACTTCCCAATCATATTCAGGGTCTCCTGGCTGGCATAAATGCCCTATACCAAGCGTTTTATACCCCAAACTATCTTTGTAAATCTTTAAAACTTCACCTTCGTGCCGTTTTATTTCAGCTTTACATTGCTCAATATCCATACCTACTCCTGTTCTATTTTAACGTTAGGCTTTATCTTATCTTCTTTTAAAATAGCCTCTAGGTCTAGGCTTAGGCTAGATATACTAGCTTGTGCTAACTTAACATCCATTGCTAGGTTGTTAAGGTTTTGTTGACCTTTAAATAAAACATTAAGAGATTCTACCGCCCTAGGCGTTAGATCTGCTATGTCATACTCTTCCCCATTAAAATTAATGGTTTTTAGTTCGTTTCCGTTTTCCATATAATACTCCTTATTAAGTTATGGTTTGTTTAGTATATCTTTAAGAGAAAAGCCTGTCTACGCCACTCATACCTATGATAAGTAAGTAAAGGCCCATAATGTACTTAGTGTACTTAGAATCCATAGCATCAAACTTAGCATCGCCTTTGTCTAAACGTTTTTCTATGTTGTCAACTTGGGTCTCTACTTTTACTAAGGTTTCTTTAGTTGTTGTCATTATAAACCTGCTGCTTCGTTAGCTGTTTTCTTAGCGTTCTTAATATCTGTTGTCCATACTGCTGAAGCTATGCCTTGGACTTCTGTAGACTACATCACTTTTACTATCTTTTGTAGGGTATGTATCAACTGTTGAAACATCCCAAGTATATCCTATTGCCATATTATTTCTCCTTTGTTATGAGTTTTTCAACTCGTTGATTTCAGATTGTAAGGCATCAATCTGTGTTTGTTGTTCTTGTATAGCTTTCATTAAATTGCTGCAATAATAAATGCTAGAAGTTCTGTATATCTAATTCCTAGCTGAGTTTTTTCTTCGCCTGTTGTTTCATCAGTCCATGTATCACTACAGAACATTGAGTAATCGTAGGCATTCAAACCTTCTGATGTAAAAGCATCTTGTAATTCTTGTGCAATAATACCAAAGTGTATTCTTGCATTATCACCTTTATCTGTTACTGAATTTTTATATTTATATGTTTTAAGTAAACCTTTTGCTTTAACAGCAACTTTTTTTTCTGCTTCTGTAATATCTTGTATGTCTTGTTTTAAATTTCTATCTGAACCTACAGTTGGATTATTAACAAGAAATAAATTGTTGAATCTTGCACTAGCAGCACCTAAATCAGCATGGTCGTCTAAATCAGCACCACTACTGTTTGCAGGTCTAACACCATCACCAGCATCAGTAAATCTTATATTAGCATCTCCAGTACCTAAGAACATATCGCCACTTACAGCACCAATACTTCCTACTACTGAACCAGCTTTTCGGAAATCCATTATAGTTCCATCATTTGTTAGCCTGTTTACAGACATTACAGTTTGCCCACTTCTTGAATGTACTGAATATCCATTTTCAAAGAAATTATGACCAGCTTCTGAAGTGCTTGTATTTAAACTAGTACTTGTAGTACCCACCAACAAGTTGCCTGAAGTATCAATACGCATTCTCTCTGCATTATTGACTTCAAAAGTCATAACATTAGAAGAACCACTAGCTTTTATTTGTGATTCTCCTGAAACAGCTAATAATGATAATCCTAGAGTTCCACCATACTCGCAATCTACTCTTCCTTGATTAGTTCCATTTACTGTTACTGTAGTTACATTACTGTAAGAGTTTGGCGATGAAGTTCCCACTCCAACATTTCCTGAACTATCAATACGCATTCTTTCTGTTGAACTAGCACCACCTGATGCTGTTCTAAATGCAAACTCTCCACCAGTTCCACTAGCACCATAAGAAACAAATCTTGTTACGCCACCTGAAAAGTCCATAGCAGCAGTAGATGTTCTGTCATCTGCTAAAGCACCTGTTATAGCTAAAGCACCATTGACTGTTAGTTTTTCTGTTGGACTACTCGTTCCAATTCCAACACCAGTACTGTCGATTATCATTCGTTCAGTACCACCAGTATCAAATCTTATTTTATCTTCATCACTTGATTCTTCTACTTGAATCATAGTATCACTATCAGCATCTAGTAATTGTGTAGCTGTTGTAATACTTGTATTTGTTGCAGTTATAGCTTCTACTACTACACCTGATGGTGGAGCTACTCCAAATGTTAAAGTTGTACCACTTACTGCAAAACTATCTTTGTTCTGATAAACACCATCAAAGTAAACTGATACATTGTTTTCATGTACTGGAGCAACTGATAAAGTTAATGTAGTATCAGAACCATCTCCAGTCATTGTAGCTATTGAATTGTTAGAACCACCTACAGTTGTTGTGCTATGATAGACTGTAATAACTCTACCATTAGCCGGAGCAGTTGCAAAGGTTAGTGTAGTTCCTACTACTAAGTAAACATTCTGTGCTTGGAAAACACCATCAACAAATACCATTAAATTGTTTTCGCTGTCTGGAGCTGTACTTAATGTAAAGGTTGTATTACTTCCATCACCTGCAAAGATGTTGGTGTCCATGTTTGTACCTGAACCACTACCACTACCGGCAATAGCTCCCCACTCAGTTGTGTAACCTTCAAACTTAGAAGTATCTGAGTTATATCTAAAGTAACCTGCTGCAGGGCTTCCGGGTCTTTGAGCTGTATTACCTACTGGTACATGAATAGAGTCTGTATTAGAACCTAAGTCAAGTGAAACATCTGGTGAAGTTTGATTTACACCTATTTTATTTTCACTTACATCTACAAATAACACACCACTATCTACATTAACATCTCCAGAGAATGTAGCTGCATTAAATGTTGTAGGTACTATATTAGCACTACCATCAAAGCTTACACCACCTATAGTTCTTGCAGTTGTTAAAGTAGCTGCTGAACCTGTAGTATTTTGATTAAGTGTTCCTACTGTAAAGTCTAAAGTACCATCACTATCTTCATAAGCTACTGTAATACCTGATTCAGTATTTGAAGATACCATAGCTCCTACAGTATCTTGTACGACTTCTGTTAAGTCTATGTTTGCTGTACCATCAAATGATACACCATGTATTGTTCTAGCTGTTGCTAAAGCTGTTGCTGTTGCAGCATTACCTGTAGTATCTGCTGAACCACTAAATGCAAAGTCTAGTGTATTATCACTATCATCATATGTAACTGTTATATTTGTTTCAGTATTTCCTGATACCATTGCACCAACAGTATCACTAATTGTTTCTGCTAATGTAACACCAGCAATAGTAATTGCATCAGCTTCTAATGTTCCATCTATGTCTGCATCGCCTGATATGTCAAGTGACCCTGCATCTAATTCACCACTAATAGTAATATTTCTACCACCAGTAATGTCTTTGTTTGAATCTGTTATAATAGCTTTACTTGCTATTACTGTTCCGTTTGTTATACCATCTATAAGATTAATGTCTGCTGCACTAGCTGTAACGCCATCTAAGATGTTTAGTTCTGCAGTTGTTGCAGTAACTCCATCTATAAGATTTAGTTCTGTTGCTGTGGCTGTAACACCATCTAAGATGTTTAGTTCTGCTGCAGTACTTGTTACCCCATCAAGGATATTAAGTTCTGCTGCTGTACTTGTAACACCATCTAAAATATTTAATTCTGCAGTAGTAACAGTAGCACCATCTAATATTTCTAGTTCTGCTTCTGTAATAACTGCACTACCTATTGTAAGACCACCTACAGTAGCTACACCAGTAACTCCTAGTGTACCTGCAACAGTAGCATTACTATCTGCTGTAAGAACTCCTGTAACATCTAAAGTACCTGCAATATCTATATTAGTATCAAGCATTGAACTAACAATAGAATCATCTCCAATTACAAAGTCTAATGTATTGTCTGAATCATCATATGAAACTGATATACCTGTTTCTGTATTAGAACCAACCATAGCTCCAACTGTATCGGATATAGTTTCTGATAATGTTGTACCATTAACTGTAATAGCATCTGCTTCAAGTGTACCATCAATATCTACATTACCTGATACATCTAATGAACCTGCATCAAGTTCTCCTGTAAGTGTAATGTTTCTAGCACCTGTAAAGTCTTTATTGCTATCTACTACTATTGCTTTAGAAGCTGCAACAGTTCCTGCTGTAACTCCATCAATAGTTTCTAGTTCTGCTTCAGATATGTCAGCACTACCTATTACAAAGCTAGTACCTGTAATTGCTGTACCTGTTATAGCTGCTGGAGTAGAACCACCAATAATAGTATTATCAATAGTACCACCATTTACATCGGCTGTATCGGCTACTAAGCTATCAATGTTTGCAGTACCATCAATAAATAAGTTTCTCCATTCTTGTGAAGAGCTACCTAAGTCATAACTGTCATCATCATCTGGAATAATATTAGAGTCTACATCAGCTCCAAAGACTACATTATCTGTAGCTGCATCACCCATAGTAATAGTACCACCATTAAATGT
>VMHT01118971.1_pt1 | contig 11145 bp, 3 predicted proteins | sample 4693611 | NCBI WGS metagenome assembly VMHT01 (sample SAMN12280063, study PRJNA550983) | marine metagenome | isolation source: seawater sampled from same location over 5 years 0.02-0.2 micron viral filtrate | place: USA: collected off the coast of southern California halfway between the port... ... | reverse complement strand
CAACCAACATTACTTGAAGATAATGATAAAGATGATGAAGAAGAATCAAAAAAAGTTATTGGTAGAGCCGCTTACATTCCTTAATTTTTTCTATCTACAACTAATACTTTCTTTTTTCTACAATTTTTTTCTATAAGACTCTCAACACAAGCATACATTTTATAACCATTATCTTTACAATATTCCTTTAACATATCCCTATATTTAGCTCTAATTTTTATGTCTACGAACTTATCCATACTAATAAGTAGTTTTTTCATAAAAAATTCATACAAAATTCATAAAATAAAGACACTTTTTTAGCTTTGAGATATTTATGGATATATGGCAATCAAGAAAAAATACCTACAAAAACAAGACCTTACAAGTATAGAAACTTTCACATTTGACAATAGACCGGAATCGGTTTACTTTAATGTCATTGATTTAGAAGAAATTATACCAGCTGGTAAAACTACATTTCAAATACTAGGTTCTAAATATCTAACACCAGAAGTAGAATTAAAAATAGAATTGATAGATAGAAATGGTAATCCTATTTATATTGAACCAATTAAGTATTTAGGTGACACACCTTCAAGACATATTTCAGTAGAAGTTTATAGAGATACACCAAGTGGTTTAGCAACTTTATCAATACTTGGTTCAGTAGAAAGATTAGCAGACGGAACTGAAATTCCCGATGAATGGAAAGGTTTGTATAATGTTAAATGGGAACGAAATATTTTCATTGACCCAACATTAAAAAACACACAACCAATTTTATTCAGAGGTCAAGCAATAGAATTTAGAGATGGAGATAAATATCCATTACCTTCTATTGAAGTTGCAGAACAAGTTAGAGGTATTATTGTCCCTAGTGGTTCAGGTGCATCAGAAACAGGTTTTGTAACACAATCTTTATTTACTGGTGGACATTATTTAGCAAACGCAAGTCAATTCAACGAACCACAAGACATTGATGATGCTTCATTTGAAACAGAAAGCGGAGTTCAATACCCAAACCCAACAATTCCTTACATACCTTCACCAACAACTTACACAGTTCAAACAGATAATGTTACTGATGGAGTTGGTGCAGAAGTAGGACTAGAAGATGAAGTTCCAAAAGATGATGATTTCTATGAAGAATTACACGGAGCAAAACCACCTATAAATACACCATTCCCATCAGAAGAAGAAGATATTCCAGTAGAAGCAGATGAAGAAGGTAAACCAGTATCGATAGCACCAGATTTTACTGGACTTGGAACAATGGTAGAAAAATCATCAGGTGCAGATTTTAGAAGTGAGTTAGCAGGAGGAATATTTAGAGCAGTTCCAAGTGTAAATTATGACTTGGTTAAAAATGTAAAAGGTAGGGGATTTACAAGTTCATCATTTACGGCGTCGGTTGTAGCAGTTCATAGTCCAAATTTAATAGAATTAGACAGACCATTTACAATCGCAAACCAAGAGAAATTTCCTGATAAAAACTTTAAAGTTGCACACAATTCAGATTCGTTTGAGATAGATTTTAAACCAGCAGGTCAAACACAAAATAGTGGTTCTGGTGAAAGTACGGTAATATTCAGGTCATTTGCAGAAATTACTGTAAAAAATATGAGAACATTTTCTGGTGATGTTCATAGAGTTAAAACTCTTGTAAAAGGTTATGGAGATGCTGCTTCAGGATTTCAATTAATAGCAGATAGAATTGTAGAAGCTTCAGATGTATTAACAGATAGACTTTCACCAACATTAAGAAATAAAATTGGTGTATTTGAAAGTCAAACAAGAGTTCATAAAAATTGGACATTAAGACAACATAGTTATGGTTTAACATTAGGAGCTCCATACGCAGTAGGAGATAACGATAGTGGAGTTCAACAAACTGGTAGTTTTAAATTCGGAGACACTACAACACCTTCAATGATGCAAGGTGTTCATATATCAGGTAGTAATTGGCAACACTCTCACGCTTTAATATTTGAAACAAATTTATCTGATTTAAGAATGAGACCTAATGTTCAATATGAACTACGATTACGACCAGTATTAAAAGTTGGAAGAAAACAAATTTCAACCGGTGGTAGTCGTGTAAATAAAGCAAGAGTTAGATTTTTTATTAGTGGTAGTAATATAAATCAGAATTTAAAAGGTTTTGAAATACCACAAGTTTCAACACACCCACACGCTGTGGGAAATATGCATTTATTGGGAGACCCACTTAGAAATAATAATGGAGTCATAGCTTTAGAATCACAAGATGATGTTGATGAAAATGTCTTATTAGATTATGGAATCGTTAGAATACCATTTACACCAGAATTTAAAAATGATGTAGTGGTAAACAACGATACTAAACTTCAAATAGCAGTTGAAGCTGGTGAATTGTTTTTAGGTAGAGTTGAGGTAATACCAGCCACAGATACCAACTTTAACCCAGACGAGTTTACATTTGTCGCTCCAATGCCTAAACTAGCCACACGACCAGATTTCTTTGATATAGCAATACAATTTTTTGATAGAAATTCAAACAAAGCAAAATTTGTTCCAATTAAACAAGCAGTAAAATTTGACGGACAGAATGATGTAATACAAGGTGGTGACAATGTATTATCTGGTTCATTATTTATTGGTAACGCTATTATGAGTGGTATTGAAGCTGGTGGAACAAATTCAGCATTTATTCGTTCTATAAATTATCAAGGATTCTCGTCCGCCTCAATGAACGCAAACGGAACTGGTTCAGGATTTATGATATTCTCTGGGTCAGTATTTCCAAACTTATCCGGGTCAGACAATTATCGTGGTGTTGGTATAGAACTTCACGATGGAACTGGTTCATTTTTACAATTTAGAACAGAAACAGGAGATGCTTCTGGTTCAGTATTTAAAGTTCAAACAAAAGACTTTATGTTTGGACAATCTGGTTCAGGTGGAGCATTCATAAGTGGTTCTAATGGTAATTTAGAAATCAGTTCTTCAAATTTACATATATCTGGTGGAAGTATAACTGCTTCACAATTACATATTGATGGAGGTGTAATAACAGGTTCATTAGTAATTGGTGAAAGTGTTACGGTAGATGCCGCGACAGCTAATTCTATAAGAGTTCCAACCGGAGGCCCACCATTTAAAGCAGAAATATTAGCTGACGGATATGCAAGATTTACAACCGGTTCTATAGCAAGTATTAATATAGATTCAAATGCTTTATTTACAACTGGTTCTAATTCGTATTACATATCTGGTTCAGCCGCAGGAATACCAACACAAGGCGGAAGACAAAACCACTTTATATCAGCTTCCAAATTCCAAGTTAGTGCACTAGGTGATGTAACAGCATCAAATGTATTGATTGATGGTGGAACAATTACAAACAATGTTACGGTACAAGGAACTTTCTCAGCTAATTCTATATTAGTTCCAGCAGGTGCAGATACACAAACTGCTTCCGCAAGTATATCTTCCACAGGAGCCGCAAGATTTACATCTGCTTCATTAGCAGGATTTCGTGTAAGTGAAACATCAATATCAAGTTCTGATGGTTCATTGATTTTAAGAGATAATGGAAGAATAACAGGTTCATTTGTTAAATTCTCTGGTGGAACAATCGGTGGATTTGGATTAAGTGATACAACGGTATCAAGTTCTAATAGTAAATTAGTAATGAAAAGTAGTGGACAAATCACAGGTTCATTAGTCCAATTTACGGGTGGAGATATTGGTGGTTGGACTATTGCAAGTTCAACATTAACAGGTGGAAATGTTCAGTTAAGTTCAGCAGGAACTATAAAGGTTGGTAGTGTAGCAGATGCCACAACAACAGCTACAACTAACGCTGGTTTCTTCGCAGATAATTCTGGTAATGTATTAATTAAAGGAAACACCAATAATAATAATTACATTAAAGTAGCAGGTGGTGGTGGTATTGATATTAAATCAACAACATTTGATTTAGATGCTACTACATTGATATTAGATAGTGGTGGAGATAGTGGAAACGGAGTTATAAGATTAGGTGGTAGTGGTGGACCAGATTCACCAACATCAAACACCGCAGGTATTTATATGGACGGAGGTGGTGCATTTAACGCCGTAGGTGATGGTGATAATTTAGTAAGATTTGATGCTGGAGCTTTAACAATAAAAGCAGAAACATTTAATTTAGCAACTTCCACAATGATATTAGATAGTGGAACAAATAGTGGTAAGATAGCATTAGGTGGAACACCAAATTCAAATATTAGTGGAACAAACAAAGGTGTTTACATAGACGGAACAGGAGATTTCTTATTATTTGGAAACGCAGATAATTTAATTAAATTTGATGCTAGTGCAAACTCAATCACTATGAAATCAGATACCTTTGATTTAGCAACTTCTACATTAGTAATAGATAGTGGAACAAATAGTGGTAAGATAGCTTTAGGTTCAACACCAAACACATCAGTAGCCGGAACAAACACCGGTATCTATATGGACGGAACTGGTGATTTCTTAGTTAGAGGAGATGCAAATAATTTCTTAAAAATAAATATAGGTGGTTCACCAGTATTTGATTTTAAAGCTCAAACATTTAGATTAGACACAGACAACTTAGATGTTAATTCAGCACTTCGTAGAGTAACAATCGACAATGGTTCAAACGCAATAGTTTACTTGGGAGAGATAGACGGAAACGGAAGTGGACTACCAGGTAGTCCGGTTTATGGATTAAAAATCTTTGACGGAACAGGAACAGCCGATAGTGATATAATAGCAGAATTAGGAACATCAGAAAATAAGATAGCCGGGTGGACTATTGGAACTGATACAATATCATCAAACAATTTAATATTACATTCAAGTGGTAAAATTGAAACTTCAAACTTCGCATCAGGTTTAAGAGGTTGGAGAATAGATTCATTACAAAACGGAATAGCAGAATTTGAAAACGCAAGAATTCGTGGAACATTATCAACTACGGTATTTGAAAAAGAAACAATTAACGCTGTTGGTGGACAATTATATGTAGCTAATTCAACTATGTTAACTTCATCAATTGCTCACCCACAAGGTACTGTATCCGCTTCTAATGCAACAATGTCAGTTGTAAATGTAACAGGATTTACAGGAAGTTATGAGGGAGGCCCTGGACATACAGGAACTGGTAAAGGTGAAATATTAGCAATTAAAAAAGTAACCGATACTGGATTCTCAACAGAATATGTTCAAGTAGTAAGTCATTCAAGACTAAATCCTTCATCAGGGACTGATTTAAGTGGTTTATTATTTGTAACAAGAAGTTATGGTGGTGGTATTGATGAAACAGGAACTGGATTAAGTTCATCACTTGGAGACCCAGCCTTTTTAACCGCACAACAATATGAACCTGGTCAAGTTATAGTTTCTACGGGTAGACACATTGGTGGAACAGGTGCAACAACAACAGGAAGTGGATTTGTAAGAATAAACGCAAATCCAAATGATTTATCTACACCATATATCGATATTGTAGAAAGAACTGGTTCTGCAATTTATGATGTTGACTTAAAAGCAAGATTAGGAGATTTATCTGGATTAGCAAGTCAATATGTTCGTGGAGCAACAGTAAAAGGTTTTGGATTAGTAACAAGTAATGTATTTTTAACAAGTTCATTCTTTGTAGGTGGTGTGAACGAACACATATCTTTCCAAACAGGTTCATTTGAAGCAAAATTAACAAAATTAAATTTATCAACAAATCAAGGTTTAACAATTCAAGGAGAAGGTAGTGGTAGTGCTAACAAAATTTTATTAGGATTAGCAACAAATCTTTCAAGTGGTGATGGTATCTTTATGGACGGAGGTGGAGATTTTAGAGTTGGTGGAGCATCATCTAATTTTGTTAAATTCGACGCTTCAACAGGAGTTTTAACCGTAGACGGAACTATCAATATTACAGGTGGTGCAACAAGTGAAGCTATAACAGGATTACAAGGAACATTATCTGCTTCCAATGCTCAAAGTCAATCAGCAATGTTAGGGTTTGCATCCGAATCAAATGCAAGAGCAGACGCTAGTGGTTCGATAGTTTCAAGTAGTCTTGGTGCAAAAATAGACCCTTATGAAACTCAAATTGTATTGAGTTCTGGTGGAATGTCTTTATTAAAAACAGAAGGACAAGTATTAGCAGAATATAATGAAAGTATCAATTTAAGAGCTCCAGATGTTGATTCACACTCAACAGCAAGTTTAGATACAGAAGGATTTAGAATAGTAGAAGGTGGGGTAACTCAATCATTATTTGGACAAACAACCACAATTGGTGTAGTAACAGGTTCACATTTAAAAGCATCGGGTTCTGGTTTAGAATTATTAAATGGTTCAACAACAAGATTTGGAGCAGATTCAACTGGTGTAAGTGTTGGTGACCCAGGAAACGAGCATGTAAGAATTACTACAAGTGGAGTAGAATTAAAAGACAATACAACAACCTTTGGTAAATTCGCCGCTACAACAACAATCGGTGATACTTCAACAGAACATATTTCAATTAGTAATACCGAACTACGATTAAAAGATGGAAGCACCACAAGAATATTAATGAACTCAAGTGGTCTTACAATGGGTAATCATATTAGTATTAATAGTAGTGGAAATGCTTCGTTTAGTGGAACGGTAACCATTGGTGGAACTGACCTTGACGCAACTAATACATTAAATGCAAATACTACTGCAGATAATGTTGGTTTAGGAAATGTAGACAATGACTCTACTGCAACAATTCAATCAGGAACAACTAAAGCTAATGTTGGTTTAGGAAGTGTAGAAAACTTAACCGCACAAAACCAAGCACAAACTGGATTGATAGCCGGAACTACAATTACAGGTGGTGGTATTACATTAAATGGTGGTGGTGTAATAAAAACAATTAATAAAGATAGTGTTTCCGACACAACTGCTGGTTTCTTTCTAGGATATGATGGTAGTGGAGCTTATGACTTTGCTATTGGTGATGCAAATAGTTTCTTAAAATGGGACGGTTCAGCGTCATCATTAGAAATTAGTGGTAAGATAACTATTTCAAATCCAGAAGACCAAGGATTCAATCAAACATTTAGACAAGATAATACACCAACAGCTATTACAGTAGGTGATTTATGGTATGACACTAATGATGGTAATAAACTTTATGTAGCAACAGCAACAGGAACGGGAGATTGGGAAGCAACAATAGATGGAACTATTGCAACTGCTCAATCAGCTGCTAATTCAGCTCAATCAACAGCGAATACAGCCAACTCAACAGCAAATACAGCAAACTCAACAGCAAATACAGCAAACTCAACAGCAAATACAGCCAATACAGCCGCTGCAAATGCACAAACGGCTATTGACTTAATGGAAACACGAGTCGTTATAGATAATACCGGTATGGCATTAAAAGCTAAAAATGATGGTAGTAGTTTAACACTAAATGGACAAACCATAGCCGAATACGGAACAACAACAACTTTATTTGATGGTGTAGACGACGAAGACGCAAACAAAAAATTAGAAATAAATGCAAGTGGTATAAAATTATTTGGTAGTCAATACGGAAATGATTATTTATTTTTAGAACCCGGTAGTATTGAAATGCGTTCTAATAATGTTAGAACACTTCACATAACAGACAACGGAATTAATATTGGAAAAAGTGCAACAGGCCCAAGTTCTGCAAATACACCAAGTGCCGTAGCCGGTAATATAAGTTTACACGGACAAGGTGCAAGAATATATGGAGCAGCAACTAATGATTATCTTGATGTAAAATCTGATGGAGTGGATGTTGTAACGGCAGGTGCGACAGTTGCACAATTTGCGGCAACTACAATCATTGGTTCATCAACAGACAAAGTATCTATTAGTGATAGTGGAATAACCATTAGAGAAAACGATGCAGACCGTATATCATTATCGGGTGGTAATATGTCATTATTGGGTGGAACAATAGCAATAAATGATGGAACACGAGATAGACTTATTATTGACGCAGATGATATTAAGTTGATTGATGAAGCCGGAGTTCAAGCATTCAATGTAGATTCGGGTGTAGTTCTAGTTGGAGCCCCAGCAACAGAACACATAAAAATTACAAATTCATCATTAGAAGTTATAGACGGAGCAACATCTACTACATATGCTTCATTTGGTTCAACTACAAAGATTGGTGATGCAAGTAATGAGCATGTGGAAATTAATTCATCAACTCTTGATGTTAAAGATGGAAGCACTACATTATCATCATTTGGTGCAACAACAACAATCGGTCAAACAAGTGGTAGACACATTTCAATAGACGGAACAGATGTTAGAGTAAAACAAGGTTCTACCGTAAAAAGTATATTTGGAGCATCATCTATTACACTTGGACATAACAGCACAACTGATGAGCATGTTATAATTGATGGTAGTGGATTAAGTGTAAAAGACGGAAGTGATACTTTAGCGGTGTTCGCAGCTACAACAACCGTTGGTAATACAGGTAACAAGCATGTAAGAATTGATGGAACTGACGGGGTTCAGATTAAAAATTCAAGTACGGTATTAGGAACATTCGGACCTGACATTAATGTATTTAATGAAACCACAAGAGGATTTACAACTGTAACTTCAGCATCAGTAAATCTTGGTAGATTTGCAACACCAACACTTAACCAAGTATCTACTGCTGGTGTAGAAACACCAAATGGTATTTTTGACAGAGTATTTAGTTCGACTATAAACGCATCAAACTTACAAGCCACTGGTTCAGTATCATTATTTACAAGTAGAAGTTTAGCTTCAACAACAACATCATCAGTTCCATTTATGGTGCACGATGAAGTTAGTTCAACAGATGCGTTAATAGAACCAAGTTTCCAATTCTCAACATTATACACTGCAAAAGGTGCAGATGCAATAGGATTCCCAAGTGTATCGTCTGGTTCAGCAACAGGTATATTTGATATTAGCACAACAATCACTTCTGACGGACAAAATGCATCGCCGTTCAAAGGACAATCAGGTGGAGGAACTTCTCAAGCATTTAATTTATTAGGTTTAAGAGTAATGAACGACACGGGAGATAATACTGGTGGTGGTGGTCGTTTCCAATTTAAAGGAGAGTTAGATTCTCAACCATATACATTTATAAACGCAGTTGATAAATCAAGAGTTCCAGCAGCATTTAGAAATCTTGGTGGTATTAGATTCCAAGTTAAAAATAGTGGAGCGATAGTTTCATTAGGTAATATAACAGCGTTTGGTAATACATCAAACTTTACAACTTTATCTGATATAAAATATAAAAAAGATGTAACTAGAATATCTGAATCATTGGATAGAATATTAGAATTAAAACCTTCTAAGTTTGTATGGAAAACAACAGATACCGAAGATATTGGATTTATCGCACAAGAAGTTGAAGAAGTAATACCAGAAGTTGTCTTGACAGATAAAGAAGGTATTATGGGAGCACCAGATACTAAAGATTACAAAACAATAACTTATCCAAAATTAATTCCATTATTAGTAGATTCAATACAAGAATTAACTAAAAAAGTTTCCACATTAGAGGACAAGATAAAAGAATTAGAGAAATAATATGTTTGATAATACCTTACCAGTAAGTATGTCAGATAACTCTCAACTCTCACTTGATAATTCTGAAATGACAACAAGTGTGAAAGTTATATCTTATAATTTTCCAGATATGATTGACGAATCGAGTGGAACATTTACAAATTATACAGCATCAAATTTAGATAATGGTTATCACACAACATCAAGTGTAGTTTCTTGTAAAAGTTTTATTACAAGTTCAAACTACTATAATATAAACAACAATTTAAAAGTATCAGAACACGCTTATTTATTTTCAAGTGGTTCTAATGATTATTGGTCTTGGAGAAAACCTTCAGATATTCAAGTGGGTGATTATTTACTTGGTATTAATGAAGAAATAAGACAAGTAAGTAGTTCAGAACACATTGTTAGTGGAACACTTGGTTTATCTCAAATCAATGTTGAAGATATAGATACATTATTTGTTAATGGATATTTAGTTCATAATGCTGATGATGGCCCAGGTGGAGAAGGAGGTGGAGGTGGAACACCTAGTGCAACTTTTAATTTTGTTGTAAAAAGTGCTTCAATTCATCTTAATGATAAATTTACCAGAAGTCCATTTACAAATGTATTAGACCATAGTGGTATAACTGGTTATGTAGCGTCTGATACTATTAGAGAAAGTGCAGTAAGATTACGAGCTTCTATTTCACAAACTACCACTGGTGGAGCAGGAACAATGTCAAATGTAAAAATGGGAATGAGAACAAATTCTTCAACAGATGATTTTAGATTTATTGAAACTACTCTTGGTTTAAGTAATAATGGACTTGGTCTTCCTTTAAGCGGAAGTGGTATAACAAACAGAACTATTGATATACAATTATCTGGTTCAGATATAGAATCTGACCCTGGTGATTCAACTTTTATTCCAATAATAAAAAGAATCTTTCCTAGTAAAGGCGATTATGACGGACACATACAATTTACAGCTTCAAATACTTCTGGAACACACAATTTAACTAATCCTGGAATTAGAATAGTGGACATATTTACAGGAACAAAATTTTCAGCTTCAAGTTCACAAGACCCTATAAGTTTTAGTGAGTTTAAAAACACTCTTTATGATACTATCCACACAACGGCTTCTGATGGAACTGCTAATGCAGAAGCAGTATCAGCAAAAAATATTGGGGTATTGATTGGAAGTCAGGGAATTACCAAACCCAATTTCAGAGCAACTGATAGTCAAACACAAGAAAGCATTTTAGCCGGTAGTGGGTTTTCACCATCAGGAAAGAGAGAACAAGAGACAGTTAGTATGGATGAGATGCATAGTGCATCACTAGCCGGGTAATAAAAAACAAACAACTAGCTTGTCGTAAAATACAAATATCTTATATTTATTAACGAATATGAATTATAAAGAAATTATAGAAATAACTCTACACCACGAAGGTGGATATGTTCACGACCCGAAAGACTTGGGTGGTGAAACAAATTTTGGTATAGCCAAAAGATGGTATCCAGACTTAGACATTAAAAATCTAACCGAAGAAGAAGCCGCAGAAATCTATAAAAAAGATTATTGGGACAAATATAAAT
>VMHT01021156.1_pt1 | contig 11145 bp, 17 predicted proteins | sample 4693611 | NCBI WGS metagenome assembly VMHT01 (sample SAMN12280063, study PRJNA550983) | marine metagenome | isolation source: seawater sampled from same location over 5 years 0.02-0.2 micron viral filtrate | place: USA: collected off the coast of southern California halfway between the port... ... | reverse complement strand
GCCCAGCGCCTTGGATAGCTAAAGTAGATGGGCAGTTTTACCCCGCTAAGTATTACTTTACTGTAGACTACACAGACAGTGAAGTAGCTGACGATCCTGCACAACACAAACAGTCTCATGTACTGGAGTTGTTAGACGCAGGTGAATACACAGGCAATATGGTTGCATTGCCTAATAACCGAGTACGAGTTACTCACCCCGCTTGGTTTGAAACAGGTGAAGGTGCTCCTGACTTTAAACCAAACCAACATACGTTTAATTCTAAAGAAGATGTAGACTATGTTTGGGATACTCAAAGAGTTTTTAATAATCTTTATCAGGAGACAGAGTAATGAGAATGAAGAAAAAAGGTTATGCTAAAGGTGGCATGATGAAGAAAAAGGGCTATGCTAAAGGCGGTATGCCTATGAAGAAAAACCCTATGACAGGTGAAATGATTCCTGCCTACGCTATGGATGGTAAAGGCAAGATGAATAAAGGCGGCATGATGAAGAAAAAAGGTTATGCTAAGGGTGGTAAGGTTATGACTTACAATGTTGGTGGTATGGTAAAAAGTACTGGTACCCTCAACACAGGTGTTAGAAAAGCCTGATGACCTTAAAGAAATCTCAGAAGAGTTTAAAGGACTGGGGTAAGCAAGAGTGGACTACCAAGAGTGGTAAACCGTCTACTCAAGGCCCGAAGGCTACTGGAGAAAGGTACCTTCCTAAGAAAGCTATTGAATCTTTAAGTTCTTCTGAGTATGCAGCTACAACAAAAGCTAAAAGAAAAGGAAAATCTGCTGGTAAACAATTTGTAGCTCAACCTAATAAAATCTCTAAAAAAGTAAAACCATTTAGAGCTAGTAAAGGTGGTTTAGCTAGGTGCGGTGCTTCTAACCCTGCTAATCAAAGAAAGTATAAGTAATGGATTCTTTTAAAAAGTTTGAAAAAGAGTTAAATAAATCTGGTTATTTCATTTCTACTGATATGATTGTAAACAGTCGGGGTGATGTTGTAGGCCAAATGGACCCCTATGGAACTTTTCAATATAATGATGATTTAGTTGAAGGTGAAATAGTTAAAATAATTAATAAACCTGACATTAAAGCTACTACTTCAGTAAAGTCCAAAACTAAAAAGAAAACTAGCCTAAAAAGTAAAATATACAACAAATTGACTAAATAGGGAGCAGCAAAATGGACCCTGTGACTGCAATCGCAGCGGCTAGTGCTGCCTACCAAGGTATTAAAAAAGCAGTTGATGTTGGTCGTGATATCAGTGGAATGGCTGGCACAATAGGACAGTGGAGTAAAGCTTTATCTGACCTTGACTATATGGAGCAACGTGCGTTAAAACCTCCAGCATACAAAATGTTTTCTGATACTCAAAGCGATGCTTTGGAGTTGTGGGCTCACAAACAAAAAGCTAAAGAAATGCGTCAAGAGTTAAAAGACCACATCTCTTGGACTTACGGACCTTCTGCTTGGGAAGAGATTGTGAAGATGGAAGGTGAGCAACGTAAGAGACAAAAAGAACTAGTTTATCGAAAGCAAGAGTTTATTGATAACTGTGTAAATACTCTTATAATTGGATTGCTTTTACTAGGTGGAGCAGCGACACTTATTTTTATGCTGTACCTTTACAGCGAAAGACAAAGCAACTACTAACAGAGTGGTTTTTAGTATGAATGAAAAGTACGATTTAAATGCTAATGGTAAAATAGACGAACATGAGCGAGAGCTTATGCTTGAAGATCGTCGATTACAAATGGAAGACGCTGATGCTAAGAGGGACGCACAGCGGCGTATGACGTGGTTTGCTCTCTCTGGTATGATAATGTACCCAGCAGTTATACTGTTAGCCTCTGTGACGGGCTTTGACACCGCTGCAAAGCTTATAGCAGACATAGCGGCTGTTTACGTAATAGGTGCTAGTGGTATTGCTGCTGCTTACTTTGGCTTCAATGCTATGGAGGCTAAAAAATGATACAAGCACTAATAGGACCAATAGCTAACCTAGCAGGATCATGGCTACAGGGTAAAGCAGATAAAACAGCGGCTACTGCAAAGCTAAAGCTAGTAGAAGCCGAAAGCAAAGCTAAAATACTTTTATCAAAAGAAACATCTACTGCCGACTGGGAACGGATTATGGCAGAGGGTACACAAAATTCTATTAAAGACGAGATTGTTACAATTGTTGTTTTAATACCAGTAATTCTTTGCTTTATACCTGGTTTAGAAGAAACAGTAAAGAATGGTTTTGATCGGTTATCTGAATTACCTGAGTGGTATACTTACCTAGTCTACGTTGTTTGTTTAGCAGCAGTTGGTATTCGTGGTACTAAACAGTTTATGGGTAAAAAATAATGGAAAACCTTAAACTACCCATAGCTTTAGTGGTAGCGATGGCTATGCAGCTGTCGGGTGGGGTCTGGTGGGTAAGCCAGCAAGCTTCTACTATTGCGAGTCTTGAGAAAACTGTAAATGAACTAGGCTCCCGTATGGCTATTGAAGATAACATTAACTTAAAACGTGACGTTCAGTCTAATGCAAAAGAAATTGAAGACGTTTGGAGTGATCTTTCTGGTGTAGTAATGATTATTGGTGAAATTAACTCTATCAAACAACGTGTAGCACTTTTAGAAAATGATATAAAATACATAAATATAAATAGAGGAATGTAAAATGTTAGATACTGCTTATAGTACTTTTTTCAGTAGTGTGTCTATAACATCTACATCAGCCGACGCAAGTGCTAACGTAATATACACTGTTCCAGCTAACTACGACAGTGAAATTGACTTTTTAATTTGTACTAATGGTTCTTCAACTAACAATATTTCAATACAAATTTACCATGCAGACGGAACGTCTTATCACCATTTACTTCGTAACCATTCCGTAGGAGGTAATGACTCTTATAAAATACTAGAGTCAGACAGAATTTATCTGCATGAAGGAGACAAAGTCTTAGCTTACAAAGGCTCTGGAACTTTTGATGTGTCTGTTTCAGGTAGACAGTTTTATAACCCAATGAGGTCGATTTAATGGCTAAGAAAACATTAACAGAAAAACAAGAGTTATTTTTATCTGTTCTTTTTGAAGAAGCAGAGGGAGATCCTTTGCAAGCTAAAAAACTAGCTGGATACTCAAGTAATGTAGCTACTTCTGCAGTAACTGCTTCTCTTGTCGATGAGATTGCAGCTCTTACTCGTAAGTTTATTGCTCAAAGCTCAACTAAAGCAGCCTATACAATGTTCAAAATTATGGGTGACACGGATATGCTAGGCGCTAAAGAAAGAATGTCAGCTGCTAAAGATATTATGGATCGTGCTGGTTTTGTTAAGACAGAAAAAGTAGAAGTTTCTACAGCAGAGCCTCTTTTTATTTTACCTGCTAAAAAAGAAGTAGAGGATTAATCAGTATGGCTATTGAGTACAGAGGTGAAAAGTTTGCAGGTTACAACAAACCTAAAAGAACTCCTGATCATCCTAAAAAGTCTCACGTAGTTCTCGCTAAAGAAGGTTCTACAATTAAAATGATAAGATTTGGGGAACAAGGCGCTAAAACCGCTGGTAAACCTAAGTCTGGTGAGTCTTCTAAAATGAAAAAGAAACGTGCTTCTTTTAAAGCTAGACACGGTAAGAATATTAAAAAGGGTAAACTCTCTGCAGCTTACTGGGCTGACAAAGTTAAATGGTAGTTACTACAACAGGGAATAAATTATGTTAATGGGGATGATGATAGGGTCTAAAGTACCTGAAGTTTCTGATAAGAATAGAAAAAGAGCTGAAGAGTTTTGGCTTTATGGTGCCTCAACTAAAGAGCTAGCAAAAGCTTGGGATAAACCTGTTTCTACTGCAGAACTTAAAACTTGTTCAAACTGTGAGTACTTTGACAATCGGGCTCGTACTCTAAAGGCAATCAAAGCTAGTCCCGATCAAGGTGCTTGTACTAAGTTTAACTTTGTGTGCAGTCAAGAAAAAGCTTGTCAAGCTTGGGACTGTAGAGAAGCTGACTTAGACTTTGAGTAATAATCTAAAAACTTCTAAAATAATGTGTATAAAAGGATAACGACTATGGCTGGTAAGTACGATAAGATGAGTTTTGGTAAGGCTTTTGCTGCAGCAAGAAAATCTCATGGAGGCGATGGAGGTAAGTTTTCTTGGAAAGGTAAGTCTTACTCGACTAACATTAAAAAGAAAACAGCAGCTCCTGCTAAAAGTTTAAGACCAAAAGCTCGTCCAGGCTTGCCTAAGGACGAAAAGATTAAAGTAACTGAATTACCTGCTATTGGTTCGACTAGCACAGACACTATAAAAAACAGAACCAATAAAGCTATTACTAAGGCTGCTAAAAAACCAAAGATGTTTGCTTCTTCTTCTACTTCAGCTAAACCTGTTAAAAAGGCTCCTCCTAAAAACGGTATATTAAATCTTAAGTATAAAGACTGGTTAAATATGTCTAAAGATCAACGAAAAAAGAAAGGTCTTCCTATGACAATGCCAGGAGGACTTATTCAATTTAAAACTAAACAACAGATAGAAAAAGATAAAATTAGAAAAAGTACTATTAAACCTAAGAAAACTCCTAAAATTACAAGTAAAGCTAAAACAGAAAGTCGTGCAGATAAAGCACGTAAGTTAATGGAAGCTAATAAAAAGAAGAAAGCTAGAAAACTAAAAGATTTAGAGCAAACTAAACGTTAAGTGATATAACACTATTGACAAACTAATGTGTGTGTGATATAAGTATGGCAAGAAAACAAGCTCCAACGTTTAGGTCTGAACAAACAAACCAAACGTGGAAAATCCCAAAAAGAGGATTAAAAGGAGAATGGTATCCAGTGGTTCGTATCGGAAGGCATATACCCTTTGGATACGAACAGGATCCAGACGATCTTGATATCCTGCAACCAATACCTAGTGAGCTAGAGATGCTTGAGCAAGCTAAAAGGTATTTAGCAGAATACAGTCTCCGTATGGTGGCTAGGTGGTTGTCAGAAAACTCAGGTAGATACATCTCACATGTAGGATTAAAGAAACGTGTCAACATCGAAGAAACTAGGCGCAGGACAGCCACAACCTATAGGGTCTATGAAAGGCGCTCGAAAGAAGCCTCGGAAAAAGCCAAAAAACTCGAAGAAAATAGAATCGGTGGAACAGGTACAAGAGTCCTCGACGCAGACAACGAAGATTGCAGCGAGAGCTAAACCAGAACAGATAGACATTAAGAAAGCACAAGATATTATCTTCCAACCTAACCCAGGGCCTCAGGAAGATTTCCTAGCATCTAGTGAGCAAGAAGTGTTGTATGGTGGGGCAGCTGGTGGTGGTAAAAGCTACGCAATGGTTGCTGATCCTGTCAGGTACTTTAATAATCCTCAGTCTCGTGCCTTACTTGTTAGACGTAGTACAGAGGAACTTCGTGAACTTATATCAGTATCTAAACAGCTTTATCCTAGAGCTATTCCAGGTATTAAGTTTATGGAAAGAGATAAGACATGGGTTGCCCCAAGTGGCGCTACCCTCTGGATGTCTTACTTAGATCGTGACGATGATGTTATGCGTTATCAAGGACAAGCCTTTAACTGGATTGGTTTAGACGAGTTAACACAATGGCCTAGTAGCTTCGCCTGGACCTATATGCGAAGTAGACTTAGAGCTACGAGTGCTTCAGGCTTACCTCTCTACATGAGAGCTACAACAAACCCTGGGGGATACGGACATCACTGGGTCAAGAAAATGTTTATTGATCCTTCTCCAGCTGATCGTTCCTTTTGGGCAACAGACGAAACTGGTCAAGTAATTAAGTGGCCTAAAGGACACAAGTGGGAAGGAACACCTTTATTTAAAAGAAGGTTTATACCTGCTAACTTGTTTAACAATCCTTACTTATCAGAAGACGGCATGTACGAAGCTAACCTTTTGTCAATGCCAGAACACCAACGAAGACAATTACTTGATGGAGACTGGAGTGTATCGGAGGGTGCTGCTTTTTCAGAGTTTAGTACTAAACTGCATGTAGTTGAGCCCTACGACATACCTCACAGTTGGGCTAAGTTTAGAGCATGTGACTATGGTTACGGATCTATGACAGCAGTACTGTGGTTCGCCGTAACTCCCTCAGAGCAAATAGTTATCTATAGAGAACTATACATTAACAAGACGACTGCTTCTGACTTAGCTGATATTATTAATGAGATAGAGGCTGGAGAAAAGATAAGATATGGTGTACTCGACAGTTCATTATGGCACAAACGAGGAGACACAGGACCTTCTTTAGCTGAACAGATGATTCAAAAAGGCTGTAGATGGAGACCTTCTGACCGATCTAAAGGTTCTCGTGTAGCTGGTAAAAATGAACTACATCGTAGGTTGCAAATAGACGAATTTACAGAAGAACCTAGACTAGTGTTTTTTAACACTTGTAGAAACATTGTAACAGAACTTCCGTCTTTACCTTTAGACAAAAGCAACCCAGAAGACGTAGACACAAAAAGCCCAATAGACCACGGCTATGACGCTCTAAGGTACGGACTTATGACAAGACCACGTTCTTCTTTATGGGATTATGACCCAAACAATCAACAGTCTGGCTTCCAAGCGTCAGATAAAGTATTTGGATACTAAGGAAATCTTATGGATAATTTTGATATTGATGACCAAGACTTCGAAAGCAACATGGAGCAAGAAGAGTCTTCTTACATAGATGATATCGAAGAAGGAGACACGATTGACGATAAAGTTGGTGGTGTCGTAACTTACATAACTGAAAGATTTCGTAAGGCTGAAACTAGCCGACAGTCTGACGAGGAGAGATGGGTTAGAGCTTATCGTAACTACCGTGGTATTTATGGTCCTGATACTATGTTCACAAGTACAGAGAAGTCTCGTATTTTTGTAAAAGTTACAAAGACTAAGGTACTGGCTGCTTACGGTCAATTAGTAGAAGTTCTTTTTGGAAATAACAAGTTTCCAATTACTATTGATCCAACTCCTATTCCAGAAAACATTGCTGAAGCTGTGCATTTTGATATAAACCCAGAAATGCAAAACGTTAAAGAACCTGAGTTAAAGCCAGAAGACACTAAGCTACAACCAGGTGAAACTATTATTGATCTTCAAGAAAGACTAGGTTTTCTAAAGTCTAAACTAGAACCTGTTTCTGACAAAATAGAAGAAGGTGAAGGTCAGACTGCTACTGAAGCTACTTTTCATCCAGCTTCTATTGCAGCTAAGAAAATGGAAAAGAAGATACATGACCAGCTTGAGGAATCAGGAGCTTCTAAAAAACTAAGAACAGCTGCTTTTGAATGTGCTCTTTTTGGTACTGGTATTATGAAGGGTCCTTTTGCTATTGACAAAGAGTATCCTAACTGGGATGAGGAAGGAACGTATAAACCTCGCTTTAAAACAATGCCTCAGTGTGACTCTGTATCTATCTGGGACTTTTACCCAGACCCTGATTCAAACTCTATGGATGAAGCAGAGTACGTTATAGAGCGTCATAAAATGTCTAGGTCTCAGATGCGGTCTCTAAAACGTAGACCTTTCTTTAGAAATAATTCTATTGATCTTGCCATGTCTTACGGAGAGTCCTACTCTAAAGAGTGGTGGGAACAAGCTATGGAAGATGATAGCCAAGAAACTCGCTCAGAACGTTTTGAAGTCTTAGAGTTTTGGGGTTACGTAGACAAAGAAGTTCTAGAAGAATACAAAATAGAAATACCCAAAGAACTACGAGATGCTGACCAGTTGAATGTAAATGCTTGGATTTGCAATGGCGAAGTTTTGCGTTTAGTTATGAATCCCTTTAACCCTCAAATTATCCCTTACTTTGCAGTACCATATGAAGTAAATCCATACTCTTTCTTTGGCGTAGGTCTTGCTGAAAATATGGATGATACACAAACTTTAATGAATGGTTTTATGCGTATGGCTGTAGATAATGCAGCTTTATCTGGTAATCTTTTAATTGAAGTAGATGAAACTAACCTAGTCCCTGGACAAGACCTTAGTGTGTACCCAGGAAAAGTCTTTAGAAGACAAGGTGGTGCACCAGGCCAAGGCATTTTTGGAACTAAGTTTCCTAACGTATCAAACGAAAATATGCAAATGTTTGATAAAGCAAGAATACTAGCTGACGAGTCAACAGGACTTCCTAGCTTTTCCCACGGTCAAACAGGAGTTTCTGGTGTTGGTAGAACAGCAAGTGGTATCTCTATGCTTATGTCTGCAGCTAATGGATCTATACGTACTGTAATTAAGAATGTTGATGACTACCTACTAGGTCCACTCGGTAAAGCTTTCTTTTCTTTTAATATGCAGTTTGACCATGACCCAGAGATTAAAGGTGATCTTGATGTAAAAGCTCAAGGTACTTCTTCCTTAATGGCAAATGAAGTAAGGTCTCAGCGCCTAATGCAATTCTTACAAGTCGTACAAAATCCAACTCTAGCTCCTTTCGCTAAAATGGATTATATTATACGTGAAATTGCTAACTCAATGGATCTTGACTCTGACAAGTTAGTAAACTCTCTTGGAGAAGCAGCTGTCCAAGCCGAAATTCTTAAAAAGTTTAAAGAAGAAAATCCTCCAGAAGCACCAGCCGTAGACCCTAATGCACCTCAAGGTCCTGAAGCACCTCAGGCTCCAACAGGAGGTTTGCCAGCTGGAGGAATGGGTACAGGTTCAGCGCCTATCCCTGGTGAACAAGGTTTCTCAGCAAACACTGGGTCTTCATAAGGAAAGTAATTAATGCAGATTAAACGACTAACAAATGACAAACCTCTTTGGGATTCTTTTTGTGAAGAAATAGATAATCGTATTAAGTTTTGTTATAAACAGTTAGAGCAAAGAAATGAAGCACTAGAGTTATACCGACTGCAGGGTGAGATAAAAGCTTTACAAAGTCTTAAACAACTGCGAGATAAGTTTAATAACTCAAATCCAGAAACTTTTTAATAATTTACGTAACAGAATAAAGGTAAAGCCCTAATGGAAAACATAGCTAAAGAAGGTGGTCTAGCTACTGACGGTTTAGAAGTAGATCCTGTTTCTGGTAATGATATACCACCTGGGTCCAATGCAGTTGACGTTAGAGATGATATTGATGCTAGATTATCGGAAGGTGAATACGTTGTACCTGCTGATGTTGTTAAATTCTTTGGTGTTTCTTACTTTGAAAAACTACGTAAGAAAGCTAAAGAAGGCTTACAGGAAATGGAAGACGATGGGCGTCTAGGTGGAGAACCTGTCCTTTCTGAAGAAGTAGTTGAAGAACCTCAAGAAAACAAAGCACCAACTCTTGAAGAAGACATAAAAATGCTTGAGGGCTACAATGAAGGTGGCTTAGCTAAAGGTAATTCTTATAATGCTATTGTAAATAGAGTTTCTCAAGCTGCTGCTGCAAGCCCAGCTGTAAGTAACATCCTTAAAGCAAAGGGTATTTCTTTAACTAAAGACGACAAGGGAACTCTTCCTAAAGTTAAAGGGTACGCGCCTGGAGGTGTTATAACATCTCCTGGTGGCCCTCAGGGTAGCTTTACCCCTAAAAAAGTAGTAACTGGCGGTCCTCAAGGTAGTTATAATCCTCTAACAACTGTAGCTTCAAAGTCTTTTTCCACTGCTGGTTCAAATCTTTTTCCTACTGCTAACTCAATTGATTTTACAAAAAAGCCTGATGGTACTGATACAGACCCATACGATCCTGCTACTTATCTAAGTAGTTTTAATCCTTTCGATTATTATCTTGGTTTTTCTTCAATGGAAGGAAATCAGCTTGATTTTACCCCAACTAACTTTGGGTTGCAGGACAAAGATATTGATAAAAAAGAAGTAGAAACTCAAGACGATTCTCAAAAGGGACCAGAAGACAGGGCGGCAGCAGAACATGCATCAAGGCCTGGTGCTTGGATGGATCGCTTAGATATGGATGATCCTAACAAAGTTGTGGAACAAATTGAAATTGAACTTGGTATAAGAGAAGATGAGAGTATTTCTAAGTTAACTGGTATTCAAAAAACAATTGCAGACAGAATGCAAGAAATTGAAAATAATTTAACTGGTAAAAATAATAAGACAGCTAAAGGTATTTTGGGGGCTCTCACAGGTGGAGTAAAAGGTATAGTAGGTTTAGGTCTAACAAGTCTTATTGGTCATATTTCAGATACTGCCAAAATGTCTAAAGCTGTTGCTATGAGTGACTTTTATGAAGCAATAGGTTTAACAGAGTTATCTGATGAGCTAGAGGCTGCAGCTATAGCTTTTGGAGTAAAAAACAATATTAATTTAGATAAGAACTTTTTTAGACAAGATAAAAAAATGTTTAATCAGATTGTTAAAAATTGGAACAAAAAGACAGAAGAAGAGAAAAAAGTTATTAAAGACACAATAACAAAAGGTAAAAAAGGTAAAACAGATAAAACAGATAAGAAAAGTACAAAAGATACAACACCAACTAAGAATGCACCTAAAACATCTACAAGACCTACAAGCCGTCCTTCTAGGTTACAAGGTCCAGCAGGATATGTAGGATATCAAGCAGGACAGGTTGATCCTGGTTTAGCTGCAGCTATTGGTATTACACCATCCTCGTCTACATCATCAAAAAGCGCTTCAGACGCTGGATACGGTACTGACCCTAAAGGTGAGTTTGGTGATACACCCACTGGACCTCCAGGAAGTGCTTCATCTTCACCACCAGACGGAGTTAGTGTAGATTCAGACCCTTCTGGTACTCCTGATGGTACTCCTAGTGGTGGTTTTGGAAGTGCTGACTGGGGTGGTGGCGACGCAGCTACGGGTGCTTTAAATAAAGGTGGATTTATAAAACCTCGTAATAAGGCTAAAACAAAGTCTTACAAAAAAGGTTTGGGCCTTAGGTAGGCCCTTATCAACTACTCCTACATAACAACTAAGGCTACTCGGCTTCGGCTGACCCCAACATAAAGGAATACAAAATGCCTACAGAAATGGTAAAAGAAACAACCCCTACAGAAACAATGATAGCTAGGGGTAGCAACTACTCCGCTAAACAGGCTCGTCTTAAAAAAGATGAAGAAGAACTAGAAGCCCTTATGAAGAGACAAGAAAGTTCTAAAGAAGAAGAAGACCAACAAGAGGTAGAGACTGAAGAGCCTCAGGAAACTGAAGATAAAGTTG
>VMHT01197483.1_pt1 | contig 11146 bp, 15 predicted proteins | sample 4693611 | NCBI WGS metagenome assembly VMHT01 (sample SAMN12280063, study PRJNA550983) | marine metagenome | isolation source: seawater sampled from same location over 5 years 0.02-0.2 micron viral filtrate | place: USA: collected off the coast of southern California halfway between the port... ... | reverse complement strand
TCATAAAGTAAGTGTTGGAACAGAGGAAAGAATAGCGTTTAAAATAGGTAGTAGTAGTGGAGGATTTATAACACAATATAATTTAGGAAGTGATGATTCTACTAAATATAAATTAGGTTGGTTTCCAAGTTTTCTAGATATAAATAATAGAAGTATAAATTATATATCTGTTGATGGATTAGGTAGTGAAGATGATACACAAATTATAACTGGTTCATTATCTCAACAAATAGACACCCAATGCAAATCTAGAATATTAACTGGTAGTGTAGTGACTACTGGTTCTAATGTTAATCTACCTAGAGGTTGGAGTAGTTCTAATCCTAATGTTAAATTAGGTTGTATTCCTCAATTTGACTTTGATAATAGTATTAGTAGATTTTCTATCTCAAATATGTATCAACCCCAATTCCAAGCAAATAGTCAAACTGCTAGTAGAGATAATCAATTAATTAGTAATGGAGGACAACCTATTATTATTATAAATCCTATATTCCAACAATCTCGTAATTTTAGAATAGAAAGATATGAAAATTTAGGAGCAACTACTAGAGATTCTAATGCAAATAGAGTTCCAATATTTTTTAATAATAGTGATAGAAATAGAAATAAATTAATACAAAAACCTATTATATTAGATGCTTCTATGGGAATATTTATTTCTAAATGGAGTGTTAATAATAATAGTGAAACATTTTCCAACACGCTATGGGGTAAAATGGGATTTCTATATGAGGATTTAATATCAACTAATAATAGACAATATAGAAATGAAAATTATTTATTAGGATTAACACCAACTATATCTAATCCACCAACTAATAACGTCCAAATAGATACTAGTTTTATATCTCAATTTAGTAGAAACGCTTTTAATTTTCCAACATTTAATAATAGTGATTGTGGTGATGTTCTACAAAGAGAAATAACTGGATCTTCTACACAAATTATTTCTACTGATTTACCTATTAAAAACTTTACACCATATTATATTATAGAAACAGATTTATTAAATCACGCTGGATATAGTGAATATAGACAATCTAGTAATTTATTACCAGCAATAGATGTCTGTGCTTTAAATTATAATAGTAGTGATTATTACTATGCAGAACCTAGTGGATTAAATCATCAATTTACAAAAAATACTAGGATTAGTTCTATTAAAACAAATATTAGAAGACCAGATGGAAAACTAGCAACTGAATTAAGTGGTAATAGTTCTATTATTTATAAAATATCTAAAACTAATTTACAACAACCATACCAAGAAAAAGATTATACAGATATATTAAATAATTATGATAAATCTACAAAAAGATTAAAAGCAATAGGTGGTGGTGTAAAACAATTAAATATGAGAGATATATACCCATTATATATAAATGGTCTTTTACCTAACTTTGATTTTGATGGAGAAGAAGATAGTGCTGAAGAAGATATAGATGAATTAGTAGAAGAACAAACAACTAATAATATAAATGTAGAAGAAAGACAATTAAACCAAGATGAAGAAGATAGACAAATTAATTTAGACGATTTAAGAGATTTTGGAAATCAAGTTGTTAATGATTTAGTAGCAGATATTGGTGGAAGAATACAAGATGTATTAAATAATTTAAATAGAGATAATATAGATAATGAAGTTAATACTAGACAACAAAACGCTAATAATGATATAGAATTACAAGAAATAAATGATAATGTTTTAGATGAAGTAGTTAATATAAATAATGATAATGTAATTCCAAATCCACTTCCAGAAAATATTATAGATTTAGATAATACAGATTTAGAAGAAGGACAAACAGAAAGATTAAATCCATTTAATACATTAAGAAATATAGATATAGGAAGAAATCTACAAAATAGAGAAACTAGATTAGAAGAACAATTATCACAAGAAAGATTACAAAATAGAATCCAAAATAATACTATTAATAATAATGTTATAGATAATCAAAATATATTAGATGGAATAGAAGCGGATAATCTATTAGATGAAATACAAGAAATAGAATTAACAGATTTAAATTATGTAGCACCAGAAGAATTACAAGAAAATATCCAACAAAATCAACAACAAAGAATACAAAATCCTATTACAGAGGCACGAGAACAAGCATTAGCAAGGTCTAATCAAAGAGAACAAGATAGACAAGAACAAGAAAGACAAAGACAAGGAAGAGTAGGAGAAGGTTTTAGAATAGGTAGATTAAGAAGAGATAGATTTACTGGATTAGGTCAATTTGTAGATACTGGAGAAAATCTAAATTTAGATATGACTACAGATAGAAGATTAAGAACAGATATTAGAGCAAGACCTAATAATTATAATATAGTAAGAGATCCAGAATATGGAAATAGATTAGTAGAACACGATTTTAATAATAATAGAGATAGAGTAATACAATTTGGAAATGAAACAGATAATACATATATAGAAAATATACCACCTAATCTATATCAATATCCAAGAGAACAACAACCTTCTAGAACAGATGAAAGAGAACCATAACTATAAAAATAAAATATTTATATAAATATATGCCATCACATTACGGAGAAAAAAATATGAAAAAAAAAAATGGAATGAAAAAAAAAAATGGAATGAAAAAGAAAACTACAACTAAAACTACTGCAAAAAAAAGAGTAGGTTTAACTGAGAAACAAAAGAAATTACCAAAAAAATTACAAGAAGCAATACTAAAAAAACAAAGAAGTAAGAAATAGATACGAATATAAATCACTATTTATAAATTAAAACTTTTTATAAAATTATTTATTATTATTTTTTATTTTTTTTTTATTTTTGTTTAGTGATTTTCTTTCGTTTATATTACCAATATCTAAAACATCTTTTGTAGTTAATTCTTTTTTTGATTCTTCTATTTTAGAAAAATGTTTTAATGTTCTACTTTTGGAATTATCTATATATTCTGTATTTGTTAATTTATTTAAACTTTTTACTAAATCTGTTTTATAATTATTATTCATATATTCTAATTAATATAATAATTATATTTAAAAAAATAATCTATATATATATAAAATGACTGATAAGTTTATTGATGAAAATGGTAATTTTAATACTGCAGACTATATACATAGTTTAGTAAAAGAAAACGAATTTCTAAGATCTAAATTAGAAAAATATGAAAATAAAAAATTATATAAAAATAATTATTATAAAAATAAATATGCTAATGACCCAGTATATAGACAAAAAAAATTAGAAGAAAATAAAAGACAATATTTAATACGAAAACAAAAAAAAAATAATACATATATTAATAATAATGGAATACCAGTATAATCAATTTGGAGAAGTAGAAGATGAAAAACAATATAAAAACTTAATATTAGATTTTTTTATGAATCCAAAGTGTAATAAATACCATTCTTTATGTGATTGTGATTTAATAGTTCATAAAAGTTTATTATATTTTCATAAAGAATCATCACCTAATCACGATTTAATTAGAAAACAACATAAAAGAAAAAAACGATTTCATACAGATAGTATTACTAAAAATGATATTAAAGTATCAGTTAGTTTTGATTAATTATAACTCATACAACTCATATCTAATTCTAAATTACTTATATCTTCTTCTAAATTACTTATATCTTTTTTTAATGATTCTATTTCTTTATCTTTATATTTAATAATTATTTTATGTTTTAATAAATTATCATTTTCTTTTTTTATATATAATAGATTATTTAATAATTCTTTATAATCTTCTTCTTTTATTAAATTAGATATTTTATCTATTCTATTTAACATAGTATTATAATTATAATGCATATAGTAATTATAATATTTATATTTAAATATTTATTATTTACAATTTTCTAATTCTTTTTCTAATCTATCTTTTGCTATATTAAATATTTCTTTATCTTTTTCTATTCCTATAAATGTCCTTTTTAGATTTATACAACTTATTCCAGTAGATCCACTACCCATACAATTATCTAATACTATATCACCTTCATTAGAATAATATTTTATAAAGAAATCACTTAATCCAGTAGGTTTCTGTGTCGGATGAAGTTTTTTTTGACTTGCTATTTCTAATATAGAATTAGGTAATTGTGGTGTATATCTAGGTTCTCCATTTCTTCCTTTAAAATCTTTCATATCTATATCTCCATAAATAGTATTATTATATGTTTCTTCTTTTATAATAGAATTTGGTAATCCAGGTTCATATAATTTAGCAGGTCTTGCTCTATATTTTAAATCATTTCCATAAACTTTATTTTCATTTTCAGTATTAAAATTATTTTGTTCTTCATCTAAATATTTATGTTTATGATATTTTTTAATATTATTTCCATAAGTTTCACTAGGACAATTCTTATAGAAAACATACACCATTTCGTGCTTTTTCATTGGCATTCTCTTACTATTTAAAAAACCAACTGGTGCTGATTTAATCCATACCATATCATATCTAAACTCTTTTTTATTACTTTCTATTAAACTATATCCAAATTTAGTAGAACAAGTAAAAATAATAGGTGTAGTATCTTTACGTATTCTTTTATATTGTTTCCATAATAATTCTAAATCTATTAAACTATCCCATTTGCAAGAAGTTTGACCATATGGTAAATCTACAAAAATTAAATCTATAGATTTATCTTCTATATTTTTTAATTCTTCTAAACAATCATTATTAAATATTTTTATATTATTCATTTATATATATATTATATTTTAAATAATAATTTTTTTCTATCTTTTTCATTTTTTATTTTAGTTCTTTGTTTTAAAAAATTAAAATATCTATTAGATAATTTATATCTATTACTATTAGAATCAATAACTCGTAATCTTTGATTTAATACATTTGCAATTTTACTAATTCTAGTATGTGGTTTAGATCCATTTTTATATATTTTTTCTAATTTTTTAATAGTAGATTTTACATCTTCTAATGTTTTATATTTAATTCTAATAGTATCTTTTTTATTAGCATCGCTGTATAAATCGTAGTTTTTAAAATATAAATCTTCTTTTTTTTTAGTTTTAGTTTTATCCATATAATATTATACGAATATAAATCACTATTATAAAATTATAACTTTTTAAAATAATTTATTTAAATAAAAATGAAATTATTTTTTTTATAAATTAGTGATTTTCATTCGTAGATATTAGTTTATATATAAAAATAATATATATATATATTAATATGGATTTAAGAAAACATCTAATAGATAAAGGTTTTAAATCTTTTGAGGGTTCATTATATAACCAGAAAAAACAAATAGAATTATATAAAGAATTATTAAAAGACAAAAAAAATGGATTACAAATAGGATTTAATGCTGGTGATAGTGCTAATTTATTTTTAGATATAACAAATGGTTCATTATTATCAATTGATATAAATAGTCATAAATACGTAGAATCTGCTAATGAATATATTAACAATAAATATCCTAATAAACATAAATTAATAGTAGGTGATAGTAATATAATATTACCTAAATTAGAAAAAAATATATATGATTATATATTTATAGATGGGGGACATTCATTTAAAGTTGCTAATCAAGATATAATAAATTGTAAAAATTATAGTAATAAAAATACTCTAATTTTTATAGATGATTATGTAGAAAATGAAGAATGGATTAAAAAACATAATATAGGTGTAATAAAAGCAGTTAATAATAATATAGATTTTATTAAATTAGGACAAAAAGATTTTGGGATAGGACGTGGTATAATATGGGGTTATTATATATAAAAATAATATATATACATATTATATATGAGAGTCCAAAGATTTAATCTAATTCCAGATAAATTAGAATACAAAGTAAAATCATTAGAAAATATTAAAAATAAAATTATTGATTTTTTTTGTTTAGATTCATCTATAGAAATAAATTATAGTATTATAAATGATTATGAAATGTCTATATCTATTAAAAAATCTGTTAAAAAAGAAATACCAGTTCTATATCAATTTAACGAAAAATATATTAAAAATGATAAATGGAAAAATAAACTATTCCAAACATATAAACATAAAAACGAAGAAATAAAACCTATGCTAAAAGAATGCAAAGATAATTGGTTAAAATTAAATCCTAATCTAATCTATACATATTATACAGATGAAGATTGTATTAAGTTTTTATCTAATTTTTATGATAATAGTTTTGTAGAAGTATTTAATAATATTAAACAAGGAGTTCTAAAATGTGATTTTTTTAGAATTTGCTATTTATATATTGTTGGGGGTTTCTATTGTGATATAGATATGGAACCTATTGTTCCATTTAAAGATTTTATAGATGATAATATTACTTTTTCTAGTGTTGTAGATTCTAGTAGAACTGCGTGTTTTAATGCATTTATATATTCTAGTCCAAGAAATCCTATATTATTAGATAGTATATTATTATTTTTGAGATATAATCATAAAGAAATAGTTTGGAAAATTGGTGCATTTGGAAGTTGTAAAGATTTATTATTATCTATTAAAAAAGATATAGTTAATACAGATCCACAGAGAAAAGTTCCATTATTAATGAGTGGATTATTTAATGATGGAAAAGTTAAAATATTAGAAGAAGTATTAATGGATAGTGATGTTTATTCGTGGCAAGTTGTTTCTAATGGAAAATCATTAATTAAAAGTAGAATGTGTAAAGAAAAATATGACTATATTAACCATTGCTTCGTTGTAGAAAATAAAAAATAATTATATAAAGAATATATGCATTATATATATGATGAATAATTTAGAAGGAATATGTTTTGTATGTAAAGAAGAATATGAATTAGAATTAGTTTATGATGAAATTATGGGTAAAGAAAAATATGAAAAAGACTATTATCATAGTAATAATGGTTATACTTTATCTAGTGGTTTAGGAGTTGATATAAATAATAAATATTATTGTTATAAATGTCTAATAGAAATGGGTATAAAATATAGAAAACAAAGAGATAAAATTAATTCTAAAAAATCTAAATTAGAAAAAAAAAATTGATAAGTATTTAAACATTATACAGATTAAATATATGATAATGACTGATAAAAAAATTATAGATTATGAAGAAATTATTGTAAATATGGATAGTGATGATTATTATAAAGCATATGTGAATTATTTTAAATCTTGTCCCAGAAAAGTTTTAGAAAAAGAAATTGATGAACTTTACTATACATTAAATTATTATAATTTAGATTCATATGAAGAACAAGGTAATAATTATTTTATAGATAATGAAATAGATTTAACAAAATATATTAATATTAAGAAATGTAGTTTATCTAAAATGAAAAAAAGTGAATTGATAGAATATTGTAAAAAATTACAAGATGAAAATAAAGAAATAAAAATAAATACTATGAAATGTTGTAAAGATTTAGAAAAAGAAAAAGAAGAAATAACTAATAAATATAATGAAGGATATGATTTATTATGTAAAACAAAAACTAATATGGAAGAAATGTTAGATAAAATAGAAGAATTAAAAGAAGAGAATAAAGAATTAAAATATAAAGTTAATTTAGATAAAGATAAAATAGAAAATTATGATAATTTAGATTTTAAAATCTATAAATATAATGAAGATACTATAGACAAATTAAAAAAAGATAATAAATTATTAGAAGAACAAAATATAGAATTAAATAAAGATTATGAAGATATTAAAAGAAGAAATCTAAATAAAAAAAATGAAATAGAAAAAGTAAAAAAACAAAAAGAAGAATTAGATAAATATAAAGATTTTATAGATTCTTTATATTGTAAAATAGATGATATGTTTATAAGAAAAATAGATATATAAAAAATAGTTTATAGTATAGTTTATGATTTTATGTTATTGTATAGTTTTATATATTTATTATTTAATTTTATTTTTTTATTATTTCTATACGAGTAAAAATCACTTAGTAATAAATTAATCTAAATTTTTATTTTTTAATTTATGTTCCATAATAGTTTCTTCTATTATTTTTAAAAACTTATTTCCATTTTTTTTATAATTAGTATTATCTTTTATAATATTAATTTTATCTATATTATCTCTATATTTGGAAGGTTCTAAATAAATCTTTTCTAATTTATCTGCTATTTCATTAATATTAGGAATGCAATGGAAAGAATCACTAAGTCTATATTCTAAACAATATGGATCTACTAACTCTCCATTTATACAATTTTCTTCCATAGCAGTAAATTTAGAACTAACAATGGGAGTTCCTACCGCTTGACTTTCTAGTAATACAACACCACACCCCTCACCACGACTACAATTTAATAGAATATCACTTAATTTTAATTGTTCGTATATTTCTTCTTGTGTATATTTTCTATATTTATATGTTGGAATACAACTATAATTATCTATTTTTAAATAATCTAATAAATGTTTAATATCTACACCTATTTTTTGTGTTTCTATTTTATCTAATTCTTTTAATCCTAATATATTAGTATTTAGAAATAAATGGATATTTTCTTTTCCATATTTATCACTAAACTTTTTAAAACCTTGTATATTAAAACTCCAACCTTTTCTATCATTAGATTCAGTATTACTAGCAATCATACTAACTATAAACTTATCTTGTGGTAGATTATATTTTTTTCTTAATTCTATTCTATTTTTTTTATTAGTTTTATCTATTAAATCTGTATTTAGACTATGTGATATAAACTCTGCATTAAATCCATAATCTATAAATTGTTTTCTACCATAATCACTTATAGATATTATTTTACTAAATTTATCTAAATTATAAATAATAGATGGACTAACTGGGAAAGCATCTAATGGACACCAAGTAATAGAAGGTATATTTAAATATAGATTAGAAGGATAATTATTAATATCTTTTAATAATAAAAATATATCTGCTTGTATTTCTTTTGCTATTGCTGGAATATCATTAAATGGAAAAGTAGTATTATTTCTTTTAAAACATATTACACCATTACCTATTTCTTTACTACAATCTACTAATGGTAAATCTAAATTAAATGATTTAGATTTAGAAAAATATTCTTTACAAAATTGGTCTATTCTATAATATCCACCTTTCATTTCGTCCATTTGGAAAGCAGTATCAAAATAGATTACTTCGTGTTTCATTTCTAATAGATATTTACCTAACTCTTTTAACTGAACTCCATATCCAGTAGGACATAATGGATTATCACCAACTAATAATATTCTATATTTCATTTATAATATATATACATATTATTTTTATATATAAAAAATACTAATAATAAATATATGGAAAAAACTTATTATGAAAAAAATAAACAAAAAATATTATAAAAATTAAAAGAAAAAAGAAAAAATCTAACAAAAGAAGAAATAGAAAAAGAAAAGGAATATCAAAAAAACTATTGGAAAAATATAAGAAAAAAACAATTAGATATAGAATATGAAAATACTGGAACTAATAAAATTAGAGATTATTATAAAAATAAAGTAAAACCATATAAAATATCAAAAAGATTAGAAAAACCTAAATTAGAAAAAAAAAAAGAGTATAATAAAATTGATTTTAATTAAATAGATTTAGTATCCCAAGATTTATATTTTGGTGGAAATGAATAAGTTTCATTAATATAAATAGTTTTTAAATAATTATTTTTTTTATTTAGAGATAGTGTTTTTTGTTCGTTATTTTGATATTGTTTTAATATCATTTTTTCTAGATTTAATGCAATTTCTATTAATTCATTTTTAGATTTATTTTTATAATAATTTCTTCCATTCATATATAATAACTTACAAAAGAATATCTTTCACCTTTAAAATTATTAGTCCAATGTAAAATATTAGAACCATTAAATATATATGGTTTGTATTTAATATCTATTTTTTTTATATTATCATTTTCATAAATCATTAATTCACCATTAGTATAATCTCCTAATCCAACTATTAAACTATTTCCAATATTATTACTATCTTTATGTGGCATAGTTTGGAAATTTCTATTTATTTGGAAACTATTATATTTAACATTTGGATAATATTTATTCATAAAGTTTTCTAGTATAGGATATACATTAGGATTATCTCTATCAAATGCAGTAGTATCATATTGATTTTTTGTATAATCCCATTTTAATCCACTAGGAGAAGTATATGCTCTAGATCCACCATAATTTCTTTTAGTTAGATTACCACTACCAACTATTTTACATTTTTTTAATAATTCATAGATATAATATAATTCATTTTCCATATAATATATACTAGATTTTATTTATAGATACGATTATAAATCACTAATTATAAAATAAAAAAAAAATAATTTAATAAAATATATATTTACAAAAAGTTATAATTTAGATAAAGTGATTTATTTTCGTATATTACCAATCATCTTCTCTCATTATAGAATTACTACAAGTATATTTAATTTTAGATTTAAAATATTTAGAAAATGTATAATTTACACTATCTACTTTATCTATTTTTTTATTTAATTCATCTAATACATCTTTTTTTTGTGGAATAAAATTATATTTTTCTTTATCTTTTTTAATATCCATTAATATACACCATAATTCTAATACAATATTATTTAATACTTCTTTATTTATTAATAATTTTTTTCCATTATTTTCATAATAAATACCCATAGATTTTTTTAATAAGTTTAAATCTTTTATACTAATTTTAAAATCGTATTTATCTATATTTGGAAATATTAAACATACAATAGGATTTAATTTTAAATCACCATATAATTTTTTATAATTACATTTATCATTTATATATAATAATACTTTAAATGCATCTATCATTACTAAATTTCTATTATTTTTATTATTATAATATTCATTTTTAGAAACTAATAATTTAGCATATTTTTTTAAATAAATAGAATATTTACTTCTTATTAAATCTCTATTTTCATAATTTGGACTACCATATTCTATTTTATTATACTTAGATGCATAATTACCTAATTTATTACAAATTATAATATTTTTTTCATTTAGAGTTTTTACCATTTTAATTTTATTATTACACGAAATAAAATCACCGAGTATATCAATTTTGAGTTTCTAACATAGAATATTTAGACAAATATTTCTAGAATATTTAGACAAATATTTCTACAATATTTTATAT
>VMHT01175845.1_pt1 | contig 11147 bp, 9 predicted proteins | sample 4693611 | NCBI WGS metagenome assembly VMHT01 (sample SAMN12280063, study PRJNA550983) | marine metagenome | isolation source: seawater sampled from same location over 5 years 0.02-0.2 micron viral filtrate | place: USA: collected off the coast of southern California halfway between the port... ... | reverse complement strand
TATTCTTGAAGGAGGAAAATCATCTATTGGGCTTGAGTCGACTATTATTGATGTTAGAAATAAACCCAAACTATTAAGATTAGGTGGTTTAGAAACTTCAGCAATTCAAAAAGTTTTAAAAAAAAAAATTTTTCTTAAAAATAATCCCTTTAAAATTATCTCACCAGGTCAATTCAAACTTCATTACTCACCTGGAATTCCAATAAGACTAAACAAAAATAAAATTAAAAAAGGTGAGGCCTATTTGTCAATAAAAAGAGATAGAAAAATTAAATCAAATAATTATTTTTTGTCCAAAAATGGTAATTTGAAAGAAGCTGCCCAAAATTTATATAGTACATTAAGAAGAATAAAAAAAGATAACTACAAATCTATAGCTGTTGGTAAAATTCCATATAAAGGACTGGGTAAGGCTATAAATGATAGACTTAAAAGAGCAGCAAAATTTTAATTTAAGCTCTATTATGGTGCGCCTGCTAGGAGTCGAACCCAGAACCTCCTGATCCGAAGTCAGGCGCTCTATCCAGTTGAGCTACAAGCGCATATGATATTAATATAGTATTTTATGGAAAAAAAAATAAATTTGATTGTAAAAGAGAGTGATAAAAACATACGTGTTGATGTTTTTATCAATAAAAAAGAAAATTATATCAGTAGAACTAGAATAAAAAATTTAATTTTAAATAAAAAATTAAAAATAAATAATGAAATTGTAGATGATCCATCAAAAAAAATCTCAGTTCATGATGTTTTAATCCTTAGTGTGCCAGAACCAAAAAAAACTTCACTTAAACCATATAATTATAAATTAGATATAACTTATGAAGATGAAGATTTAATTATATTGAATAAACCAGCTGGCATTGTAATGCACCCAGGTGCAGGAAACTTTGATAATACCATCGTTAATGCGCTAATGAATTATGATAAAAATTCTCTCTCAAATATTGGTGATGAGTTAAGACCTGGAATAGTTCATAGAATTGATAAAAATACATCCGGTCTAATTGTAATTGCAAAAAACAATCAAGCACATGAACATCTTTCAAATCAATTTAGTAAACATTCTATCACAAGAGTTTATCAATTATTAATTTGGGGAAAAATAAGACCTTCGAAAGGTAGGATTGAAACTCTTATCACTAGAAGTTCTAAAAATAGACAAATGATGGAAGTTAATTTTACTAAGGGAAAAAAGGCAATTACAAACTACAAGACCTTAGAAATTTTTGAAAACAAAAACACACCAACTTTAAGTTTATTAGAATGTAGACTGGAAACTGGGAGAACTCATCAAATTCGAGTACACATGAACTACCTTGGAAATAGTATTATTGGTGACGATAAATATAAAAAAAAGTTTAAAAAGATCAAAAACATTGATCCGCTATTAGAAAAAAAACTAATAGAAATAAATAGACAATTTCTGCATGCAAAAACTATTGGGTTTATTCATCCAAAAAAAGGGAAAGAGATGATTTTTAACTCAAATTTGCCACCAGAGCTTGAAATAATTTTAAAAACTCTAAGAAATACTAATAAATAAGATATTGAAAAAAATGAAAAATTAATTAGATAAACTCATGATGACAAATACTTTTAACAACAATCTACCAACCCTTAGTAATGAGGGAGGGCTATCAGTATATCTTGAACAAATAAAAAAATTTCCCATGCTTGATGCTGAAGAGGAGTATATGTTAGCCAAAAATTGGAAAACAAATGGAAATATTAAAGCAGCAGAAAAATTGGTTACAAGCCATCTTAGATTAGTTGCAAAAATTGCCATGGGATATAAAGGGTATGGTCTGCCAGTGAATGAAATGATTTCTGAGGGAAATGTTGGTTTAATGCAAGCAGTAAAAAAATTTGAACCTGAAAAAGGTTTTAGACTAGCAACCTACGCTATGTGGTGGATTAAAGCATCGATACAAGAATATATTTTAAGGTCTTGGAGTTTAGTAAAAATTGGTACAACTGCTGCCCAAAAAAAGTTATTTTTTAATTTAAAAAAATTAAAGAACCAGATTGCTCCACAATCAGAGGGAGATCTTAGAAATGAACATGTTAACGAAATAGCCCATAAACTTGATGTAAGTAAAGATGAGGTTATTTCAATGAATCGACGACTTTCAGGAAAAGAATTATCTTTAAATGCTCAAGTAGGTGAAGATGGAGATGAGTGGCAAGATTGGTTAATTGATAAAGAACTGGATCATGATTTAAAATTTGCTCATCAAGAAGAAATGATGCAAAGAAAAGATTTATTAAAAGATTCTATTAAAATTTTAAATGATAGAGAAAAAGAAATTTTATACTCTAGAAGACTAAATGATGAACCAACCACACTGGAAGATTTAAGTAAAAAATATAAAATTAGTCGTGAAAGAGTAAGACAAATTGAAAATAAAGCATTTGAAAAACTGCAGAAACATATGTTGCTATTAGCAAAATCAAAAAATTTATTATCTGTAAACTAAACTTCAAAAGGATTTTCAATCAATATTGTATCTTCTCTTTCCGGGCTTGTTGATATGCTTGATATTTTAGTTCCAATAAAATCTTCAACAGCATAAATATAATTTTTTGCATTATCAGGGAGATCATCCATATTTTTGATTCCACTTGTTGATGTTTTCCAGCCAGGGAATTTTTTGTAGATAGGTTTTATCCTTAATTGGTCCTCTACTGCAGCTGGTAAATAATCAATTTTTTCACCATTTAAATCGTATTCAACACACATTTTGATTTCATCTAATGCATCTAAAACATCTAATTTTGTTAATGCAATTCCATCAATTCCCGAAATTTTAATAGTTTGTCTAACTAAAACTCCATCAAACCAACCACATCTTCTTTTACGACTAGTTACGGTCCCAAACTCTTTTCCTCTTTTGCCAAGTAATTCACCAATATTATCTTTTAACTCTGTTGGAAAGGGCCCTTCTCCAACTCTAGTTGTATAAGCCTTAGTTATTCCTAAAACATAATTTATAGAATTTGGTCCACATCCAGTACCTGTAGCTGCGCTAGCGGCTACAGTGTTAGATGATGTTACAAAAGGATAGGTTCCATGATCAACATCAAGCAATACTCCTTGTGCTCCCTCAAATAAAATTTTTTTTTTTTGTCTCTTAAATTGGTCAATTCTAAGCCAAACAGGATGAGAAAATTTCAAAATTTCAGGAGCAATCTTTAATAAATCTTTTTTTAACTGATTTTTTTCAAAAATTTTTTTTCCTAAGCCTTTTCGTATTGCATTGTGATGGAGCAATACTGACTCTAATCTTTGATCTAAATTTTTTTCTGATCTTAGATCCATTACTCTAATTGATCTCCTTCCAACTTTATCTTCATAAGCAGGTCCTATGCCTCTTCTAGTTGTTCCTATTTTTCCTTTTCCAGCTGCATCTTCTCTAATTTCATCCATTTCTTTATGAAATGGTAAAATTAAATTTGCTGACTCAGAAATTATAAAGTTATCAGTATCAACTTTTACTCCTTTAGATTTAATTTCATTAATTTCGTCTAACAAGGCCCAAGGATCAACAACAACACCATTTCCTATTATAGAAATTTTATTCTTTCTAACAATTCCAGATGGTAATAATCTTAATTTGTAAGTAACCCCATCAATTACTAAAGTATGACCAGCATTGTGACCGCCTTGAAATCTTATAACGATATCGGCCTGTTCAGAAAGCCAGTCTACTATTTTACCTTTCCCTTCGTCCCCCCATTGAGACCCTACAACAACAATATTTCTCATTACTTGAATTCTTTTTTTATATTCATTGAATTAAGATGATTGATTGGCCCTTGACCTTTTCCATAATTGGGATTTGTTAATATTGCAGAATTTACATATTTAATTCCAAGTTCACAAGCTTTCTTAATAGGTTTTCCACATGCATAAAAGGTTGTGATTGCACTTGATAGTGTGCATCCAGTTCCATGGGTATTTTTAGAATTATACCTTTTACTGACAAAAATTTTAAAATCAGACTTACTTAAAAAAATATCCTCAACTATATTTGATTTTAAATGTCCACCTTTGATCAATACATTTTTAGCTCCTAAATTTATTAATTTATGTGCTGATAATATCATATCTTCCTTGGTTGAGATTTTAACTTTTGTTAAGATTTCAGCCTCTGGTATATTAGGGGTAATTAAGTTCACTCTTTTAATTAATTTTTTTTTAAGCAAATCAATTGCACTATTGTCTATTAATTTTGTGCCTCCTTTTGCAATCATTACAGGATCTAAAATTATTTTCTTAATATTTATTTTATCCAAAGATTTAATGACAAAATTTATTACTTTTGAAGAATGAAGCATACCAATTTTTATTCCATCTGGTTTTATATCGCCTACAGTAAAAATAATTTGATTAAATATTTCTTTAGGTGGAATAGGGACTATAGAACTAACACCTGTGGTATTTTGAGAAGTTACTGCAGTAATTGCTGTCATTCCATATGAGCCTAATGCTGTTACAGTTTTAATATCTGCTTGGATACCTGCTCCACCAGACGAATCCGAACCAGCTATGATTAATATTTTTGATTTTGGTTTCAATTTATTTTATTTTTTTAGATATTATATTTATACACTTATTAAGAATTTTTTTGTCTGTACTCTCACCCATAATCCTAATTTTTGACTCGGTTCCTGATTTTCTTACTAGTATCCTTCCCTGGCCCCTCATTAACTTTTCAGCAATCTTTATTGATTTTTTTACTTCGATGTTATTAATTATTTTTCTATCCTTAACCTCAATATTTTTTAAAACTTGAGGTATTTTTCTAAATTTATTAAAAAATTCACTAGCTTTTTTACCTTTCCTTATTGCAAAAAGGGCTTCCAAAGCAACTAATAATCCATCGCCTGTAGTGGCAAACTTGCCTAAAATAATATGTCCTGATTGTTCTCCACCTAAATTAAAATTATTTTTTTGCATTTTTTCTTTAACATATCTATCGCCTACGCTTGCTCTAATAAATTTTATTTTTTGATATTTTAAAAATTTCTCTAAACCATAATTAGACATTAAGGTTCCGACAACTCCTCCTTTGAGCATTTTCTTGTTTTTCCATCTTGCTGCTAAAGCAGCAATTATTTGGTCACCATCTATTATATTGCTTGTTTCATCACACATGATGATTCTATCTGCATCACCATCTAAAGAAATACCAATATGAGCTTTGTATTTTTTTACAGCATTCTTAATCTTATTTGGAAAAGTTGAACCACAATTTTTATTTATATTTAAGCCATTGGGTTTTATTCCTATAGCAATTACTTTCGCACCTAAAGATCTTAATAAATCTGGACCTGCCTTGTATCCTGCTCCATTCGCACAATCAATTACAATCCTTAATCCTCTAAGATTAAAATCTTTTGAAAAATTTTTCTTTAAAATTTTTATATAATCTCTTGTACCTGTTTCTAGTCTTCTAACTCTTCCTAATTTTTCAGGGTTTGAAAGATTTTTATAAATCTGCTTATCAATTAAATTTTCTATTTTCTTTTCTATTTTATCAGATAATTTCATTCCATCAGGACCAAACAATTTTAATCCATTATCAAAATGTTGATTATGGGATGCTGTAATCATAATACCCATATTAGCTTTCATTGCCTTTGTGAGCATTGCTAAGCCATTAGTTGGCAAAGGTCCTAAAGTGTAAACATGCATTCCTGCTGAAGTCAGTCCAGAAACTAGAGCAGGCTCTAAGGTATAACCAGATAACCTCGTATCTTTAGCAATTATTGCTGTTTGTTTCTTTTTCTTTTGGGACTTAAAATATGTTCCTGAGGCTAAACCAAATTTAAAAAACATATCGCCGTTTATATGTTTGCTATTAATAGCTCCCCTTATTCCATCAGTTCCAAAATATTTTTTTGGCATTATTTTTTAATTAATTTTTTAAAAACTTTTACTCCCTGTATCATTTCATCAACATCGTGAATTCTTAAAATTTGAACACCTTGCATCATTAAATAAATTGATGAGGCGATCGTTCCTCCAATTCTTTCTTTAGTATCATTTTTACCAGATATTTCTTTTATAAATTTTTTTTTTGAATTTCCAACAAGTATAGGAAAACCTAGTGAGTGGAAAATGGAAATATTGTTAATTATATTCATATTATGTTTCAAATTTTTTCCAAATCCAATACCTGGATCTATGATTATTTTATTGTGATTTATACCTATTGATCTCAAATACCTAATTTTGTTTTCAAAAAAATCATATATATCTAATAATTCATTTTTATAAGTTGGATTATCTTGCATATTTTCAGGTAAACCTTGTGAGTGTTGAATAACAAAAGGAGTTTTATATTTTTTTAATATATCTTTAGTTTTAATGTCATAATCCAAGCCTGATACATCATTTATAATTTTTACACCAAGCTTGATGCCTTTCTCCATAATCTCAGATTTTCTAGAATCTAATGATATAGGTATTTTTTTACAAATTAATTTAAGGATTTCTTTAATTCTATTCCACTCTAGTTTTGCATTTATCCCTTTTGAACCAGGTCTTGTTGACTCACCACCGATATCAATTAAATTTGCCCCAGAAAAATACATTTTACTTGCATGTTCAATGGCTTTATTTTTCTTATTGTATTTTCCACCATCGGAAAAACTATCAGGTGTGATATTTAATACTCCCATAATATTAGGTAATTCTAAAAAATTTAAATTGGCAAAATTTTTTTTTTTATAAGTAATCCTTTGTAAATCACAACTAATTTGTTTTTTTTGAACTTTAGTTAGATTTTTTAAGTTATGAATTGAAATTTTTTTTTTTGACTTTCTTGATATAAGCTCAATCTGATCGAAAGATATTTGATGATTTCCATTAAGAGGAATTGTTTTTTTTTTCTTTACTAATGTTTTTGACTCAGATCCATAATAGAAATTACACGCCCTTGTGTAATATCTAAGCATTTATTTTAATGAACAATTTTTGGTTTAAGTCCCACTGCGCTCAATGCAGATTCTTTAGTATCTTCAACTTTTAGATCTTGTTTATCTGCAGGATAAATATTTTTAGTGATTAAGTTTTCAATTTCTTCACCTGATAATGTTTCATAGGTTAAAAGAGCTTTTGCTAACTTGTGTAAATCATCAATTTTTTCAGTTAAAACTTTTCTTGCTCTCTCGTACCCTTTATCCACAATTTTTCTAATTTCTGAGTCTACCTTTTTGGCTGTTTCTTCTGACATATTTTGTTGTCTAGCGACTGATCTGCCCAAGAAAACTTCTTCTTCATTTTCCCCATATGCAACTGGGCCAAGTTCTTTACTCAAACCAGCTCTCATAACCATTGCTCTTGCTCTTTTAGTGGCTTGCTCAATATCACTAGCTGCTCCAGTAGTTACTTTATCTTCACCAAAAATTATTTCTTCTGCAACTCTACCCCCCATGGCTATAGCTAATTGTGCATGTAATTGTTCCCTAGTCTGAGATAGCTCATCTCTTTCTGGTAGCTGCATTACCATTCCCAATGCTCTTCCTCTTGGTATAATTGTTGCCTTATGTATAGGATATGCTGCACTTTCATTAATCGTTACTATAGCGTGACCAGCTTCATGATAAGCTGTTAAAGTCTTTTCTTCCTCTGTCATAACCATTGAACGTCTTTCAGATCCCATCATGACTTTATCTTTGGCATCTTCAAATTCATTCAATGTAACAATCCTTTTGTTTTTTCTTGCTGCTAATAATGCGGCTTCATTAACCAAATTGGCAAGATCTGCACCAGAAAATCCTGGTGTTCCCCGTGCAACAGTTCTTAAATTTACATCTGGGGCCATCTTAATTTTTTTAACATGTACTTTTAAAATTTTTTCTCTTCCAATTATATCTGGATTTGAAACAACAACTTGTCTATCAAATCTACCAGGTCTTAATAGGGCTGGGTCAAGAACGTCAGGCCTGTTAGTTGCCGCAATAATTATAACTCCCTCATTAGTATCAAATCCATCCATCTCTACAAGAAGTTGATTGAGGGTTTGTTCTCTTTCATCATTGCCACCACCTAATCCAGCACCTCTACTTCTTCCGACTGCATCGATCTCATCTATAAAGATTATACAAGGAGAATTCTTTTTACCTTGTTCAAACATATCTCTTACTCTTGAAGCACCTACTCCTACAAACATTTCAACAAAATCTGATCCTGAAATAGTAAAAAAAGGAACGCCTGCTTCTCCTGCTATAGCTCTAGCTAATAATGTTTTTCCTGTTCCAGGAGGTCCAACCAACAACGCACCTCTAGGAATTTTGCCACCTAGTCTACTAAATTTTTTTGGATCTTTTAAAAACTCAACTATTTCCTCTACTTCCTCTTTTGCTTCTTCTACACCAGCGACATCATTAAAAGTAACTTTGCCTTTTAATTCATTCATCATTTTTGCTTTTGATCTTCCAAATCCCATAGCACCACCTTTGCCGCCTTGCATCTGTCTCATAAAAAATATCCAAACTGCAATCAACAACAACATTGGAAACCATGAAAGCAATACACCAAATAAAGAGGGCATCTTTTCATCTATAGGTGCAGCTGAAATACTAACTCCTTTATCAGAAAGTTTTTCAATTAAATTAGGGTCATTTGGAGCATAAGTTATAAAACTGTCTCCATTCGAATAAACACCTTTAATATTATTGCCTTGTATCTCTACCTTTAAGACTTCACCATTATCCACCGAAGTTAAGAATTCTGAAAATATAACTTGATTATTACCTCTAGTATTATTTTGAGGATTTTTAAACATATTGTAAAGGCCAATAGTTAGAAAAACTATTATTGCCCACATTGCTATATTTTTTATATTCATATCTATAAAATAAGAATTATTCTTAATTAAACAAGTGGCAATTTAGTATAATGTCACAATTATTTAACGTTCTTTAGAGACAATTATCGTTTGATTTACCCTTTCTATAATGCAACCACCCAAAGTGCCTTTTAAAAAACTATGATTATGAATATTGCTTATAATTTTTTCTATTTTTTTTCCTCTAGCAGGGTAATAATTTTTACCAATTAACTTAATAATTTCCGCAAAAGACCTAAAAGTTACCTCAAAGGGTTGTTGGAAAAATTTGTTATTGAGAATCATTTTGTTACTTTCATTAAAAAAAAATGTATTTTTATGTAAATTATGCTTCACGTAAAAATCTATAACATTGTTAGAATTTTTAAGGTTTCTAATTGTATTTGCAAATTTTTTTTTATTAAGTCCATCCTTTTGTAGCTCGGTTATTAATTTCCTAATTTTTATTCTTTGATATTTTTCATTTTTGTTAGATGGATCCTCAACATAAAAATTAAAAACGTATTTTGAAAGGAATTTCAAATCTTTTTTATCTTGATAAATTAATGGTCTTATCAGGTTTTTATCTGCAATTTTATTTTTTTGGTTAAGTGAAATTAGACCTTTTAATCCACTACCTCTTAATAGTCTTATAAAGAAATTTTCTAATAAATCGTCCTCATGATGACCTAATAAAATGTTTTTAATATTCAATTTATCACATTCACTAAATAATAATTGATATCTCTTTTTTCTGGCTAATGATTGAATATTTGAAGATGGTTTTTTTCCTGTCCAAGTTAGAATTTTAGCATCAATAGAATAACGTTTTAAAAGTTTCTTAACTAATTTAGCCTCTTTTGTTGACTCTTTTCTAATCTTGTGATCAACAATTAAAAATTTGGATGTAACTCTGTTTTTAATTGAATAAATTTTTGCTAAAAAAGCTAGAGCTAAGCTGTCCGGACCCCCAGAAACTGCAACAACAAACTTTTCCTTATCTTTAAAAGATTTTTCGAAATTTTTATAAATCTGAGTTACTTTATTATTGTCTAATTTTATTCTTAATAATTTAGGAATTTTTATTATTGCACTCAAATTTTTGAGACTCATATTTAGCTTTTTGTATCACTGATTGATTTGCTTTTGGATATTGTTTTTCAACGCCATTAATCATTTTACATCCTTGGTCTTTTTCTCCTATCTGCACCATGGATACACCAAGCTTTAATAAATTTATAGGGGCTTTATCACCTTTAGGATATTTTTGATATCCTTCTAAATAAGCAGACGCAGCATCAGTATACAGTTGTCTAATCCTAAATGTCTCTGCGTACCAATATTGGGCATTACCAGCTAAATCATGTTCTGGATTAGTTTGGACAAATTCTCTAAATGCTCTTTCAGCAGTCGAGTAATCTCCGACTTTCAAAAAACTTGTTGCAAATTTGTATTGTTTTTCAGCAGACTCCTTTGGTAAAATTTTTTGTTCAGCTTGAAAAGTTTCTGTTACAATTGTTGATGTAGTCTCAATAGACTGTGTTTTCTGCGATGACTCATTAGAGTTTGTGTCTTTGTATGATATTGAACCCAAATCCTGTGGTTGAGAACTACCAGGTAAAAGTTCTTCATTATTGTCTTTTGTTTTTTTTGTAAGTTTTTTATTTTTATCATTATTAGGTGTTAAAGTTTCTAAATTTTGAAATCTTAACTGATTGTCCGCTTGTACTTTTGATAATCTATTTGATAATTTATCTAATTTGAAATTAATCTCTTCAAACTTATTTGTCATAACTTGAAACTGATTTTCTATCTCAGAAAGTTTTAACAAATGTCTAGTAAGAACATCTTCTGAGTTATTGTTCATACTTAAGTCTGTATTTGTTTGATTGTCATTAATATTAACTGAGCCAGAATAAACTGCCTTCTCAAGTGTTTTCATATCCTTTTGAAGTTGTTCTAAAATTTCATAAAAGTTGTGATTATCAGAAAATGAATAAGATGAAAAAAATAAACTTATTAATAAAGTAAATTTAATAATTAAAAACTTAATTAGAGATTTCATTACATAACTTATGATTAAAATAATGGCAAAAAAAAGACCCCTAAACATGAAATGAATAGGGGTCTATTTAAGTTTTAAAAATTAGTTTGCTTTAACAGAAACAGATCTTCTATTTTTAGACCAAGCTAATGGATTAGAACCAGAGTCCACTGGTCTTTCTTTTCCATAACTTAAAACTGAAATTCTGTTTGATGAAATTCCATAAGTCATTAAATAATCTTTAGCAGCGTTAGCTCTTCTTT
>VMHT01167014.1_pt1 | contig 11147 bp, 9 predicted proteins | sample 4693611 | NCBI WGS metagenome assembly VMHT01 (sample SAMN12280063, study PRJNA550983) | marine metagenome | isolation source: seawater sampled from same location over 5 years 0.02-0.2 micron viral filtrate | place: USA: collected off the coast of southern California halfway between the port... ... | reverse complement strand
TATGCAAAGCATCCTACGAGAAGTACCTGTACCTACCGTTTGAAACCGTTGATTCCTACTTGGACAGAGGTGTTCTCGGATGTGGAGTCGCAAATCAGCAATGCTAGGAAGCATGGCCGTTGCCATGTATCTTCTTGGCCTTACGCTTAGGAATTCTCAATTGGTTACAATTGCTGTTGTGATCTTTGTGTTCCTGACATGGGCTGCCTTGTTTGGTGGCCATGCTGACGTTGCATCCAGTGGCCGTCGTGCTGAAGAGTGGACGGGTGAAGAGGGCGTAGCATTAGGCAGCGTTCTCGCCATGCGAAAACTCTCAGGTTCGAGAATCTTCGAAGATGGAGAACTAACGGTGACGTTACGTATGCAGAATAATTCAGGGTTAGCAAAGATTCTCGAAGTCCGAGACCGAGTTCCTGAAGTCATGCGAATTAAGGAAGGCTCAAACTACATTCTGATGGAACTTGGTCCACGCCGTGAGACTTACATCGAATACACACTTGAATGTCCACTTCGCGGATTCTACAGCATTGGACCAGTCGCAGTTAGAGTTCAGGACCCATTCGGGTTGTTCCACAAGGAAAAGGAAATGCATGTCTACAACGATTTCCTTGTGTTCCCGAAAATGGAGGATCTCAAAGATACCTTCGTCAAGTCCCGTGTACCAAAGATCTTCACTGGTGCCGTTAACATCCGTCAACCGGGTCCAGGTTCAGAGTTTTACTCACTTCGTGAGTATTTCGAAGGTGATTCGTTCCGTGCTATCAACTGGAGTGCTTACGCACGCTCAGGAAAACTGATGGTTAACGAACGAGAGCGAGACGCTGTATCAGACGTCATCATTATCATTGATTCTCGAGCAGTAAGCGAAACCGGCCCTGTGAGCAGGAACGCTTTGGTGTACTCTACCCGAGCTGCAGCATCGTTGGCCAAGTATTTCCTTGGACGACGTGACTCTGTCGGTGTTGTTGTGTATGGCGATGAAGTCGTCAGTGTCGACCGCGATACTGGTAAGAAACAGCTGTACGTAATTCTGACCAAACTTGCAGGAGCAGTTGCTCGCGGGAACATCCCACTACAGGTTGTTGTCAATCGTATCTTGCCTCACATTAACAAGGGAAGTCCAATCATCTTCCTCTCCAATCTTGAGGATGATCCAACCATCGTCAATGCCCTGCGTGACTTCCGAGCACGTGACTTTGACGTTACGGTTTTGTCTCCGTCCTCACTTGAATTTGAGTTCGATGCTAAACGTCTCGATCGTACGGGCTACGAAGTCATGAAGACTGAACGTGACGTCCTCATCGGTGAATTGCGTGGACTTGGTGTCAACATCATGGACTGGGAGCCTGATATGCTCCTATCAACCGCACTAGCAGGTGCCAGAGGATTCTGAGGTGATATCATGACAATGAGAAAAGCATCAGCAGATACGAGCCACCTCTACGATGGAAAAGTCGTACGTTCATCCGCTCCGAGCCGAAAAAAGGCCGCTGGGCAGATGGGTATTGGTTCTGAAATACCCAAAGATGCTATCCCTGAATTGGAAATGCCTTCTTTCATTGAGAGTCTGATCGGTGGTCCAATCGTTCCAAAGATGAAGTTCCTACCCCCAGATAAGTTTGTTCAGAATATGCAACTTGGCGTTTATGTCATTCTCGTTGGACTTGCTCTTTTGACGTACATCATTTCTCCGCCTGAAGGAACCATTTGGTTCATGCTTCTGGGTAGTGCAGATCTTGCTTTGTTGTTCCAAATTGGAATCATTGTTGGTGCTACTGGGCTTGGTTTCTGGGGTGCTTATCAGCGAGATGCGCGATACATGTTGGGTTCTTACGTCCTGTTTATTCTTGCAATCATGCGATTTGCTTCTTCGAAAACAAGTGTCAATGATTTGTTTGGACTAGCTGACAGCCCAACCATTCTTGCATCTTTGGTCGTTATTTACTCTGTACTACTCATCATGTACTTCGAACTATCAAACGGTGTTCTACGCTATTCAATGCTTGATACCAGTATTCGGACCAATGAAGTTTATGTCATGAATCCAAAGAAGATTGTAGGCAAGTATCACCGCTCACTGATCATCAACCCAATCGTTGCAACAATTCTTGCAACACTTGTTCTGTCAGCAAACACAATTTTGCCATGGATTGTTGGAATCCTGTCAGAGGATACTGCAACACGACTGCGTGAATCCGTTGAACTTGGGTCAGTATACGGAGTTGCACTTGGCACCCTCTTCGTTTTCATCGTCGTTGGTGGACTGTTTGCTCTAGACCTTCCAACGTACATCCAAAAGCGTCGAGAAGGCAATGACGAGTAATCTCAAGATTGCTTGAGAGATTCCTGGCCTCTTTCAAGGATATAATCGTGGAGCACGTGCAACGCTTGACTCAGATCTTCTCCATCGATTGCTATACGGGCTGCAGATGTTGTTCTATTGAGCCACGTAATCTCAAATTCCGTTGCATGAAACAGGGTAGTAATTGCCTCAACATCGTTTTCTTCGCATCCAATGAGGGAAACTAACCCCAAGTGCTGATGATGATGAGGGCGGATGTCAAACTGTTCAAAAATTGAGGATGCGCGATGCATGTCGTGTTGAGATACGATCAGTCTTGAGTCACCTAATCGTGATTCTAAGCCCCACCAATGTACTTCATTTTGAGCCAATTCACCAAGAATTTGAACAAGTTGACGTTGATGAGAGTCGATATGGTGATGGGAGAATCCAAGACTCACAACGTTTGGTAAAAATCCTACAGCCTTGAGGTGTTTTTCTGGAAGTGTTGGCCCAATGGTTGTCTTTTGTTCAATCGTATCGTAATAGAGATGACGAACTTCAAGTGGTATGCTTGGTTCAATTAAAGGTTCAATTGTCGATGGGTGTAACACCGGTGTGTCCATGAGAGACAACTCAATTGCTTCCTGGTAATCCAAATACGGTATTGTTTCTGAACGGATTCCCCAACGAGGATTGAGAGTGAATATTCCGGGTACATCCTTCCATAGAATCACTCGGTCTGCTTCAATGATGTTCGCAATTGCAGTTGCAGAGTGATCGGAGCCTCCTCGGCTGAGAACTGCAATCTCTTTGTTCTGGCCTTCACCAAACCAACCTGTAATGACTGGAGTTCCGTAGAGAGTTTCACGTTCCAACTTCGTGCTTGAAGCCTGGAGATCAACATGATTTGCGTGATAGTTTCCGTCAAGGGTTATTCCAATATCTTCCGCTCCTAAGGGATACGCTTCGTATCCATATTCTTGCAACCGATGGGCAACTACCAATGCACTAAGCCGTTCTCCTGAAGCGAGAAGATTGTTGAGTGCGGACTGATCATCAGGATATTGTGCAAGTGCCCTCAACGCATCCTTGAGGTTGTGTAAAACCATGGAGAACAAATGTGCATTTTTTGATGAGTCAAGACCTGGGGCAAAGCGAAGATGTTGCTTTGACAAATCCTGTACTAATCGGCTGGCATATCTTGGATCCTTTGCAGCACGATACAGTCGATCTGTTGTACCCCACAAAGCAGAAACAACAAGAATGGCTTGGTCATCTCCTTGAATAACTTGAGCGATCTTATCGATATCATCAGGTTCACGAAGGCAGGAACCCCCGAATTTGTGGATGATTCTCTTTTTCATATCGCATCACGCTTTCGCAGAATGAGATCACATAGAACCAACGTAGTCATTGCTCGGGCCACACTTACTGCACGAGGGCCCAGCACGGGATCGTGTCTCCCTTTGACCAACAATGGCTTTTGAGTATCATCCTTCAAATCCAAGGTCGTCTGTTCTTGAGCAATGCTTGATGGAGGTTTGAATGCAATTTTTGCGTAAATATCTGAACCTGTGGAGAGTCCAGCGATGCTTCCGTCTGGACGATGACCTTCCTGAAGTGGACTGTCTGTTGTTCCTCCCCATGGGTTATTGTGTTCCAATCCTGTCATTTTAACGACATCAAAGCCTCTTCCAAAAGCAATTCCTCTTGCTGCAGGTATCGAAAGGTAAGCCCGTCCGAGGGCAGGTTCAAGTCCATCAAACCACGGTTCACCCAAACCATGAGGCAAATTGGACACACGGACATCAACGCGACTTCCTATCGAGTTCCGTTCCTTTCGTACTGTTTCAATGCACTCTTTCATTGCAACAGTGACTGCAGGGTCTCGACACCGCAGTTCTTGGCAAAGTTCGTTGGTCCATTCCTCTGGACATTCGTCAATAGGTGCGGATTCAATTGAACCGATGGCCCCGACGTGTGCATCAATTTGGATGCCACCTAGAAGTGGTTCAACGAGGGCGGCGGCTGCAACGATGCCAGCTGTGAGGCGTGCAGAGGACGAACCTCCACCTCGCAAATCTGCAAATCCTCCACTTCTCAAATGCATGGGTAGGTCTTGGTGGCCAGGTCGAGGATGATTTGGGATGAAACTGTAATCGCTTTCACGAGCATCCTTGTTACGAATTTCGATAAGAATAGGCTGTCCAGTGGAGTACCCATTATGAATTCCAGACTGGAGTTCAACGATGTCATCCTCCTTACGTTTGCTTGCAAAGTGGCCTCCCGGTCTCCGTGTTAACATACGTTGAGCAATTCGTTCTTCATCGATTGCAAGGCCAGCTGGAACCCCTTCAACAAGGGCTCCGACTAACGTTCCATGACTTTCTCCAAACAAGGTCACAGACAGGGTTTCCCCTAGGCGCATCTTCATTGGACTCAGTTCTCCCAACCAATTCATCTTCAAGAACTTGAGCCTTACTCCTCAGACTCACTTTCTTCAGGATTGATAAATCGAGTCTCTATGAGTGTTGCTTCTGGGTGTTTGCTGGAAAACCACGACATGAGGCGTTGATAGACTCCTTCCAATTGAATTGGAATGACGATTACAATCGCAGTACCTGAACCTGTTGGTCCGGCTGCACGTGCACCATTTACAAGCGCATCGTTGGCAATTATTCTCGCACGATGGTCCTTGGTTACTCCTACCACACCCCGTCCATTCAGAGTTAATGCAACCAATTCGTTCCCTTCTTGGATTGCATTAAGGGCTTGAATGAAGTGTTGCTGATGCGGGAGGAAATCCTCCAATGAAGGGCGTGAATCACGAGCACCTCTTGAAATGATCAACAACTTCCATTCGTCTCTTTTGGGGCCATCGCCTTCGAGCAACACACCTTGGGCAACATCAGGCTCGTTTGCATTGATGAGTTTCCATCCACCAGATGCACACGCCCATGTGTCGTCAATACTGCCGGTCAAGGTGATTCCTGCACGGAGCTGAGCATCGACTGCAATTGCAACAATTTGATTCAACTCAAGAGATGTGTCTGTGGCGTCACAGAGGGCCCGAACTGCTGCTACACAAAGTGCAGAAGAAGATTTCAGACCTTCTCGAGCAGGTATTTTCGATTGTACTGCCCAATGCAAGTCATTCTCATCGAGGGGTAGTTCGTGACCTGCCGCTTCCCACGATGCAACAACATGCGGGAGTAATCCATCGTCGTCATGTACATCACGCTTGCTTTTTTTGTCGAGAACGCGAACGAGGATTGGGAGGTCAATAGCCATACTTGCGCCATAACCTGTTCCAGCAGCATGAAGAAGACTGCATGCTCCATGAGCCCTTCCTTGTCCTAGGACTGCCATTGTCAACGCTCCTCAGACGGCGCTGAGATGCTTTGTCCCACGTGGCGGGTGGAAGGGAATCTGCAACCCAAAATAGCATCCCCAACTGAGAGGTCTGTTACAGAGCAGACCTTTCCGTTAGGCGAAACCATGCGAACCGTCTCCGCTTGCTGAATGAACACATGACCTTCATTAGTATTTTCATCCTTAAAGCTCAATAGAATGAGTGGCCTTGATTCAATTTTCATTCGACCTACAGTTGCAGACCTGGATGTACCATCACTGCTTACAACGAGGATTTCGTCACCGGATGTTAATTCACAGAGATACTTGGTTGTACCATTTGCGAGATACGTGTACGCATCAACACTTCCAGCATTCACTCGAAACGGCCGAGTTGGTACGTACTTTGATTCAACTGTCTCTCCGTGGACCAAGACAAGGGAACGAGCAGTTGATCCAACCAACATGCCTTCACCAACATCGAGCATCGAAAGTAAGTCGATACACGCCCTATCTCCAGCATGACCTTCTTGGATTTCAGTAAGAGTCAGGGGTGTAAGTTCAATTGTATCCGAGGGTGAAGGATTCAAGGGAGTCGATTCCATTTGTTGTTCAAGTCGTAGAGATTTGACGATCAGGGAAGCTTCCAGGCAGTCATCAGAACACAATAAGGCATCAACACCGATGTCAAGAGCAAAACCTGCACCCTGTGCTTGAATTGGTTCGTTGATTTGAGCAGCCACTTTTGTTGGCGTTGATTCAGTAGCAGCAAGTATGTTCTCGATAGGGATCATTGACCAATCCTCAAACGTGAGTAAAATCCATTCGACACTTCCTGCAAGGCTCCGTGCTTTTGTTTGCGTTTCCTCTGAATGAATATGAACATGGCCCCCGATCATCGTACCATTTTTGTATAGAATTCCATCGAGTGTGTAAATGCCATTTGTGTCGTCCTCCGAAAAAATCGCATCGACGCCATCATGGCCGGAACCACCGAGTGTTTCGAGCCAGACTTCCATCGACATCCCTCAGAGACCTGTCGCCTTCATTGCATCTTCTGCTGATGCATTATCGTGAACGATCATCATCAATGCTTTTGCAACTAATAGAGGCGAATCATGGGCAAAGACTTGTCTCCCCATGCAAACACCCGATCCACCGTTTTTCATTGCTTTTTCGACCATGTTCAACATAGCAAGAGTGCTATCCTTTGCACCACCTGCTATCAGCAGAGGAATTGGAACAGCTGATGTTACTTGGGAGAACGATTCCTCGTCCCCTGTCCAAGTTGTTTTTCCAACATCGCATCCAATCTCAAACGCAACACGTGCTGCGTGTGCAACACCATTCGTAGGGTCATCGTCATCGATGACAAGGTTTGGCCCGCGAGCGTAGACCATTCCAAGAACGGGTAGTTCCATGTGATGGCAGTCCGTGGTTAACTCACCCATGGCCTCTAGCATCCCTGCTTCGCCATCAGAACCAATGTTGACTTGGGCAGAGGCTGCAATGCCTCCTCTTGATTTCACCTCTGAGGCTTTACCAACTGACACCTTCCGAGAGGAATCTGGACCACCGTGTCTTGTTGATGCAGAGAAGTGGATCACCATACTTGTGCTTGTCCCTTCGCAGAGGTGGCTGTAGTGAGTTACGACGCCCTTTTGGGCAACAATCGCATTGACGCCCGCTGAAACCAGATCTCGGATAAGGCGCTCTGTATCCTCGAGTCCTTGTGTTGGATAATCCGACATTCCATGATCAATGGGGATCCAAACACCTCTGCCGTTCGGAAGGAGTCTTTCAAGCCGTTCGGCTTTGTCCATGTTGGTACGAGATACTCGACACATTCAATGCTTTGCATCCATTCAACGATGAAATCAATCAAGCAAATGATAAAAGACACAGTATGCTTTCCGGTGAACATGGACACAGGCTCTGTACTTGTTTTGAGCATCCTCGGGGGTGGGTTTATCCTTGGCGTCTGGTTCATTCTCATTCGACGAGATGCTGCTCTTGAGGTGCGTCAGGGTATGGTTGCCGATGGATTGAGAGCTCCTGTACAAAGTTCCAGTTTCTCAAGTGCCCGCTCTGAATTTGAGCGAAAACTCATGATGATTGAATCTGAACGCCGCCGCCGAAATCTCTCCGGTGGCGGTATTACATTGATCCAACAAGAACAACAACCTGCTGAACCATTCTGGGAGGAAGAACAACCTCCGGTCCGAGTTCAAGAAGAACAACCTCCAGTTGAAGTTGAAAATGATGAGGAAACTGAAGAAGAAATGCTCGAGCGCCGCCGACTCCGAGATGAGGAATGGGCTCGCCGAGGTGAAGAAGAAGAACGCCGCCGTCTCGAAGAAGAGGAAGCAGCTCTCGCTGAACAGCAGGAACGTCTCAAGAAGGAACAAGAAGAACAGGCCGAGCGTGACCGAATCGAAGCCGAAAAGGCTGCTGAAGAAGCGCGAGCAAACGCCGAACGCGATGCTGTAGCACAAGCCGAGCGCGATGCAGAAGAGGCTGCTCGTCAGGCAGAACTTGCTGCTGCTGAAGAACAGCGCCTTGCCGAAATCCGAGCCGCGCAAGAGCAAGAAGCACTTCAACGCCGTGAAGCGGCATCCCGTGCATTGCAAGAACTCCGAGCCCGTCTTGAGCGTGAAGGGGCCCGGTCCTCCGATGTCCAAGTGTCTCTCATGTGGAACAATTACAACGACCTCGATCTTCACGTTGTCTGTCCTTCTGGCGAGCGAATCCACGGTGGCAACCGTAAATCTTCTTGTGGTGGTGAACTCGATGTCGATGCAAACGTTCGACCTGATTCTCGAAAACCAGTCGAAAATGTTGTTTGGCCAGAAGGGCAAGCTCCTGCAGGAACTTACCAAGTGTTCGTTCATTACTACAAGAAGCACAAGAAGCGACGGTCAAAAGATCCAACAAAATTCCAAGTTATTGCTAATGCATATGGTGATTTGATGGAATATACTGGTGAACTAACCCACGGTGAAGAAATTAAACTCGTCTGTTCGTTCAATGTCCCGTCCATGGAAGAGCGTGCAGAGATCAAACGCCAGTTGGAAGAACAACTTCGGCGGGCTGAGAGCGGAGAAGTTGGCGCAGATCAAATCTTGGCCGATGAAGCAACACCAAAGCAAGTTGAATTTGGTGAACTTGTTGATGAAATCGAGAGTGAGTTCGGAGGCGAGCCTGAAGATGACGGATCAGGAGTCCCTCCAGCACCAGACTTAGGTTGATGCTCAGGATAGAATATCATCCAGACGTTCACTGTTCAGTGCATTACGAACGCTTCGTGCAATTCGTCGTCCAGTTGACATCCTTGTTTCATTGATGTCAGAATACGGTGATCCCCCAACGAAGGGGTTTGATCCTGCCACAATTCGTGCACTTATTTCAAACACCTTGAATTCTAAGGAATCTGTAACAATGGTTTCCAAACAGAACGGTCCAATCATTCCTCGTGATTCATCTTCAAGTTCAAATGAGGCTGCAACTGTACCCTCTGCCATTTCAAATGCTCTTGGAAGCAACGATTCTCGAATAACTACAGGCTGATTTCCAGTGACGACAAAGGATGGTTCCATGCCAGTTTCTCGAAGGTCACGAAGAGAACCTAGTTTGTAGAATTCGTCAACGTTTGCTTCGTCACGACGGTCCATTGACAACAATTCGAGTCGTCCGAGATTCTTTCCTGCGAACTTTCCGCGTCCCTGGACTTGATAGCCATCGGTTGCAAGTGGGTCAAAGAAGAAGTGGAGGTAATATCGGCAACCCAGGACATATTCTTGGATTGTGAATTCCTCTTCAATGTCGACGTTTCGTCGGAAGTCCCGATAATCTCTCGCAATGAAGTAGCCACGACCGCCTTTTGCTCCAGCATACTTGACGATGACTGGGCCGTCGATATCGTGTGGGTCTTCCAAGACTTTGGGCATTGTACATCCGCCTGCCATCAACCATTCACGCTGTTTTGCACGACTGCTCTCCCAGCGAAGGATGCCACGATTACCGAAGGTTGGAACTTCGAGATTTCGGAAATTCTCACTCCCGAGGTATTCGACCAATGATCCGTGTGGGACAATAATCACGTTTTTCTCTCGGAACCATTCGGCATAATCGAGCATCTCACGATAATCTTCGAGCATTAGCCATTCATCAGGCTCTGCTCCAGGGAAGGCTTTGTAGAAGCGGCGTCGGTTTTCTCCCACGGCAATACCAAGCGTACGGAAGCCTTCCATACGCGCTCCGTGCAGGATTTGAAGGGATGAATGTGAAGCAACAACACCGATGGTGATGTTGTCCTTATCGTAGTCCGCGAGCCAAGAAAGGAGTGTGGAGTGGTCTACGCCCATGTCGAGGGGTTTCGTATGCACTCTATGACTGTTATCCTTCGCTTCTCAATAGTGTTGCATGATTTGGGCAAAATAGGGTGAAGAGTTCAAGAGCCGAATCTCCATCAAGGTTCATGGCAGGTTCAGGTTCACCAGCGAATCGAATGACCTATTCAGGGTATCTTCGCCTTGATGAATTGCTCCAATTACAAGCAGGTCCTGACGGGCACAGCCCGTCTCCATCCAACGATGAGATGCACTTCATCATCACACACCAGGCCTTCGAATTGTGGTTCAAACAAGTACGAGCAGAACTCGATGCTGTACACGGTTTTTTGGCACAAGATTCGGTTGATGAGAAACATTTGCCAAAGATTGTTCATCATTTGGAGCGTGTCATCGAAATCTTCCGTCTTCTCGCAAATCAATGGAAAGTCATGGAGACGCTCAGCCCACAAGGTTTCCTTGCCTTCAGAGACAGACTTGGAACCTCATCTGGTTTTGAATCGTGGCAAATGAGGGCTATGGAAATGCGGCTCGGACTTAAGCAGGAATCCAGAGTTGCTGATATGGACCCAATGGCGCACATGAGGAAACTTTCAGAGGAAGGAAAGATCAGTAAAGAAGCATTTGAAACACTTCATCAGATTTCTATAGAGCCAACACTAGTAGAACTTATTTCTTCATGGTTGTCGAGAACGCCTATCAATGGCTCAGTTCAATCAGACGTTGACGATTTAGCGACCATAGATGCATACGTTGACGCACATCTTAACACGATGAAAGCCCATTCAGACCAAGTGATCGAACATATGGTCAGCATTGGCCATGGTAGCTCTGAAGCATTGAAACCTCGAATGGATGCAAATCTCGAATCTGCACGAGACTTCCTCAAACCAGATGGTGTGACCAGTCGTGCAAGAGCAGGCTTACTGTTCATCGAATCGTATCCTGAACTACCACTTCTTTCCTGGCCACGTCGCTTAATCGATACCATCGTTCAACTCGAACAATCTATGCTCCTGTTCCGTCATGCACATGCTCGAATGGTAGAGCGTATGATCGGTCGGCGAATGGGAACTGGTGGCTCAAGTGGTGTCGATTATCTCGATAAGACTGCTACGTATCGAATCTTTACCGACCTCTGGGCAGTGCGTACTGTTCTTCTA
>VMHT01154336.1_pt1 | contig 11147 bp, 7 predicted proteins | sample 4693611 | NCBI WGS metagenome assembly VMHT01 (sample SAMN12280063, study PRJNA550983) | marine metagenome | isolation source: seawater sampled from same location over 5 years 0.02-0.2 micron viral filtrate | place: USA: collected off the coast of southern California halfway between the port... ... | reverse complement strand
TAAATAGAATCGCTAAAAATAAAGAGACATTTTATACTCATGCTAGTATTGAGCTAGGAAATGATGGCGAGTCTTTTAAAAATAAATATGATGAAGATGTTGAAGCTAATTTAATGACTTTGTTTTCTAATAAAGCAAATAGTTCAGCTTTTGCTGAAACTTATAGAGATTTAAAAAAAAGATTAGATAATAATGATTTTGGAAATAGAACAGAATTGTTTAAAAGTTTGCCACCAGATCAACAAGCTACAATAAAAAAACAAATCTTTGCTGATTATTTTGACGAAGTAAATAATATACAAAAAGCTGAAGCTCGTTCACTTCAAGAAGATTCTTTTAGATTTTATGGGCTGTTACGTCAATTTCATAAAGTAAGTAATAAAGGTGCAAGAAATGATCTTAAAGATAAAATGGGTTTAATTGCTTTAAATGGCAATAAAGAAATGAATGATATTTTAAACAAACTAGATACTGAAGAAAAAACATCTGAAAAAAATATAGAATATATTCTTATTATTGATGACATGATAAAAAACCCAGAATCATATAATCAAGAAAAAGTTTTTGAACTTTATAGAGCAGAAGAAATAACATCGGAACACGTTGCTAAAATTATAGAAAAAAGAGAGCAAATAAAAAACAAAGATTATAAAGAAGCTATTTCAAAAATTAAATTATCAACAGGAATTTCTGATGGAGAAGTTACTATTTCATTTTTACAAACTGAAAGTCAAAAAAAAGCACAAAAACTTTTTGAATTGTTAAAAGATTTTGATGATGAAATAGAAAGACAACTAGAAGAAAATCCAAATGCAATTTTAAATTACGACAGTATTGCAGATGCAATTATTGATGAAGTAAAACCTCAAGAAAACAATGTGGATATAACACCACCATTACAGTTAAACGAAGAACCTACTAAATAATAATTATGGCAGAAGAAAAACTTGATCCACAAAAAGCAGATGTAAGAATTATATCTCACAATTCTGACGATTATAATGAGATAGATAATTATTTTATGGATAATTATGATCTTGAATCACAAGGTATAAATCCATTAGATTTAGATCAAGTTAAAGAAGCTAAAATAAAATTAAGTAGTGACTACTTTAATACAAAACTAGTTGAGCCAGAAGAACAAGCTACATCACCAATGTTTGGCGCACAAGCTGCAATGGGATTTGTTCCATTTCCTTATCAGTTTGATACAGCTGGATTAAAAAAGTTTTTAGTAGATACTGGTAATGCAACACTTGAAAATATTGCTCAACTAACAAAATCTGGTGTAGATGTTTTATTTGGTGAGCTGGGTGAAATTGGAAATATAGGAAATAAAATTCAAGAGTGGGCTATGTCCAAAGTTGGTAAAGATTTATCAGACGAAGAAAAAGCATCGATAGGAGAAGCTGTTTTAAAATTTGGTGGCAAATCATTGGCAACAGTTGATCAGCTTTTTGATTTATTAGATGAATTACCAGACTATGAATCTGTTAAAGGTTTTACAGATAATTTTATAAAAAATTTATCACAAGACACAGCAATGCAAGAACAAGTTGCAAACTTTATAGATACTCAAGACGAAAGAAAAATACAAGAACTTGGCGGTGCTATAATAGCTGGTGAATTAACACCTAGATTATTTAGGGGTGCTGTTAAAGGTGCGCAAGTTTTAAAGCCAAAAGTTTTAGAATTTGTTGAAGAAGGTATTGATGCTTTTGAAGATTTTTTTGGTATGAAAAAATTTGCAGTTCCAAAAGACAAAAAAGGTGTTGCACCTAGAAAGAAACCAAACGCAAGTTTTACTGGAACATTAAGTGAGTTTGATGAAACAGCTGCTGAAACTAAACCGGGTTTTGTTAAAGACAGATCAGTTAAAGGTAATATATATAGAACAAATTTAATTACAAATGATCCTGATAATCCAAATCCAATATTAAAAAATTTGTGGAAATGGGTAACACCAGTTGATGATTATAAAAATGCACGACAGATAATTAGTATTGAAGGTAGTGTTAAAGGCGAAAGCGAAAAACATTTTTTTACATTACAAGCAAACTTTCCAACTGGCGCAAAGTTGGCAAATTATGTTAGAAAACCAGCGCCTAATTTAAGACCAACAACTCAAGGTGAATTGCAATTCGGAAAAGAAATAGGAAAGGTAAGAATTGGTTTAAAAAAAGATGCTAAGATTCATCCTGTTTACGATGAAATTACATTAACAAATAATGTTCCTATAAAAGAAATTCAAACAGATGAACGACCAATAATTCCAGCACCTAAAAAATTATTTAGAGATAAAAAAACTAAAGAAGCACAATCATTTATGGGGTTAAATCAGTTTGAAAGAGAATTTGATACTGGTGAATTTATTGATCCTGTCGATAAGAAAATTATTACAAATCAATTTATACAAAACGGAACTGTAAAAATTAGTAAAGATGTTGATATTGCTGATCAGCCAAACAATCAACCACCTAAAACTGAAGTGCCAGAAAGTGTTACGCCAACAACAACTGATAATGTTTCAATAAATAAAGAAAAAATGATTGGAACAGCAATACCAAAAACAGTAGATAGAGATGTTGTTAACACAGACAATGTTGTTAACTTTGATAGTTTTTTTAATGACAATGCAAAAAGAAGTCAAAACGTTAAATTATTTAATTTATCACCATCAATAAAAATTAAAGGCGTAACTAAAGCAAGTGCAAGAAAAATTGTTGATCAGTTAAAAGAAAATTTAAGATTTGTGTATAATGTTCTTACACCGCAAAAATTAAAAGATGAAGCTAAGCAATGGTATGATGGTGCAAATAAAATTGCAAAAGAATTAGCTACAAAATATGATTTAACTGATGAGCAAACATCAGCAATAATTGCAACTTTATCTCCGCAAAAAGTTTGGAATGAAAATGTTTCTTTAGCAGAAAGAGTTATAGAAATATTAACTAATAAAAAAGATTTTAAATTAGATCAAAAAGCTAAAGCAAAAATACAACAATTATATAATCCAAACACAGACGTTTATTATAAAATTCAATATGGAACAACAAAAAAACAATATAATCTTACAAAAGAAAAATCTGAATTAAATAAAAGAATTAATCAAAAATTAGATAATTTAAGTTTTAATGATATAAGTAATTTAAAATTAGAAGGGTTAAGTTCTGAAGATTCTCAGTATAGAAAAGCTGCATTAAAATCATTATTGCTTAGAGTTATAGATGAAACATATTTTGATAGAAGTTTTAAAAAAGTAAATGTAGATGGCACATATGGTGATGTTGTAAAAACAGATAAAGGAGTAAATGCAAATGCAGCATGGCAAAATTACGACGCTATAGGTAGAGCTGTTGAAATTTTTGAAGATGGCAGTATAGAAAATATTAACGTTATTGTTGGTGATGGTCATAAAGTAAGAAGTTTTTTCAATAATATAGTTAATCCAAATGCTGACGACATTGTTACAATTGATACTCATGCAGTTGCAGCTGCACATTTAAGACCTTTATCTGCTGGTGATATTGAGCCAAATAATGCATTTGGACAACACAAAAAGAAAAAATATAAAACTAAATTACCCGGACCAGCTGAAAATGCAACGACTGGAGAAAAAGGAACGTATAGTTTTTATCAACAAGCATATAGTGAACTTGCAAAAGAATATGGATTATTAGCAAGACAAATGCAATCTATTGTTTGGGAAAGTATTAGAGAATTTTATCCAAAAAATTTTAAAAATGAAACCACTAAAATTGCTATAGATAATATATGGAAAAAATGGAAATCTGGTAAAATATCAGCAGAAGAAGCTAGACAAGAAATTGTTGATTATAGAAACAAAAACATAGGGGGTAAAGATGAAGGAAGTTAATTACGATGTAGAAATTTTAAAGGCATTAGATTTGCCTTTGACTGAAGAATATTATTTGGCATTAGTATATCCTAATGGAGTTCCAGAAGATGAAATAGTAGAGTTTCCAAAAGAAATAAAAGGTAAAAATAGAAATGAAGAATGACGAAATTCTTGAAACAATAAAACCAGAAGAAGCTAGTGGCATACCTATTGATGATGCACAACAAGATTTGTTTGCTAAAGAAGATACTGGTGAATTGCAAAAAGAAGAATCTGTTTTTACTGGTGAAGAAGTTCAAGTTGCTGGTGTCATTCAAACTGGCAAAGAATTTGTTAAAGACATAATAAAAAAATCAAAAGTATTAGCAAAACCAAAAGAGTCAATATTTAGCAAAAAAAAGGTAGAAGATACACCTGAAACTGCTTCACAATTTTTTGAATCTAATTACAATCAAGCAAATGATTTAGGTGAGATTTTAAAAAAGAAAATTATTATAGATGGTCAAACTGTTGACGAACTTGATCCACTTAAATTAAAAGAAGCTCTTGAAAAAAAAGAATTACCAAAAGGAACACCAAAGTCTACTGGTGCAGCATTTAATTACGATCTAATAGCTGATGGTGATATTAAAAAAGTATTAGAATATTTTTCTAAAAATGTTGGATATGAAAAACTTGATACAAAAGTATTATTAGATCAAGCATCTATTGTAGCTAAAGATTTAGACTTAGGTGATGATTTAATTGCTTATTTAAAAAGTGGAATTCAAGCTGGTGATAAATTTCAAAGAGCAACATCTGTTGCTATTGTTTCTTTGCCAACGCATTTAAAAACATTTACTGATGAATATTTAGAAGCATATTTAAAAAACCCTGAAAGCAGAGAAGCTAAGAAAAAATTAAAATTACAACATATAGCTTTGATGCAACACGTTAAGATGGCAAAACAATTAAGTGCTAAAGCTGGTCAAACTACTGCTTTATATAATAGAAATAGAGTTGTAATTAACATGGATAAAATAAATGAAATGTTAGACAATCCAAAGATTGATCAAGAAATGAAAGAGTGGGGTTTAGCTTTAAAAAATACTTTGCGACCAGAAGATAAAATGAAACTAATAACGCAAGGATCAAAGTTTGATTACGCAAAAAAATATATTCAAAGCACTTATATAAATGGATTACTTACTGCAACTGGAACTCCAGTAATTAATTTTACTAGCTCACTTTATTTTACATTACAACAGCCATTTGAAAGATTAGTAGCTGCTGGTTTTGGAACAGCAGAACAGCTGCTTACTTTTGGAAGAGCTGATTCTGCAAACAGGGTTAGGTATGGCGAATCAATGGCAATGTTTAGTGCTGTGGCATCAACTTTTAAAGAAGCTCTTGCTTTAAGTTGGAAAACTTTAAAACAAAATGAAAGTCAATATCATAAAAGATTAGCAGAAGAAAAAACATTAAGACAGGGCGGTCAAAGTGTTGAAGCAGAAACAGATATGTCAAAGTATGGAAAGGCGGAAGTTCCTACAGGGCTTAATGCTTTTGATTATGGTTTTACTGGTAAATCATCAATCATAGCTCATGGAATGAATTATCTTAATAAAATAAATAATTTATTAGGCAATAGAGTTTTAATGGCGCAAGATGATTTCTTTAAAGTTCTTGGTTATAGGATGGAGTTACAAGCATTAGCATACAGACAAGCATCTAAGTATGAAGATGAATTACGAGCGCAAGGAATGAGTCCAAGAGAAGCTCATGCAAAAGCATTAGAAAAACAATATGAAATTTTAAATAATCCACCTGAAGATATTGATATTGCATCTCAGGACTTTGCAAAAGTAATTACGTTTACTAAAGAACTCGATGGGTATTTAGAAGGGATGCAACAACTTTCAAATAAAAATTTGTTTATAAAAACATTTATACCTTTTATAACAACACCTAGCAATATTGTTTTACAAGCATTGCAAAGATCACCATTTGCACCGGTTACTGCTCAATTTAGAAAAGACATTATAGCTGGTGGCGCAGCAAGAAATTTAGCTTTAGCAAAATTATCAAGCGGATCAATGCTTATGTATGCAGCAACTGATCTAGGGCATCAAGGTAGATTAACAGGAAAAGGTCCGGGCGAAAGAGATAGATACAGAACATTATGGGATTCTGGGTGGCGACCATATTCTGTGGTTTTTAGAAAAGGTGAATATGGAAAAAAAGTTTTAGCTTGGTTAGATTCAAAAGAAGCAGAGCTTAAAGAAGATATTGGCGGTAATAAATCTGATAGTCTAGCAAAAGAATTAGGTTTATATAATATTGATAACGATGGAAATTTATATATACCATTTAGGTATTTTGAACCGGCATCTGCTGTATTAGCCATGGGTGCAGACCTAGCGGATTATATAACATATACAGATGACGCATCAAAGATAAATGCTGTTGTTGTTGGATCGGCTGTTGGTGTTGCTAATTACTTATCTAATTCTCCATTTATGCAATTTTTTGGAAAGCTATCAGATGTATTCGGCGCTCATGTTAAGGACAGGGATGCTATTATTGAAGACCTATTAAATGCAGCAACTCAACAAGCAACTTCATTAATTACAATGGGAATTTATGGATATAGTTCGCTTTTAAGACAAATTTCTAGAGGTGTTGATCCTATTGCAAGAGATTATAAACCGCATCCTGATACACCAGTTGGTATAAAAGGTGTGCTTACAGCACTTAATAAATGGATGTATGATACACCTGGTTTATCTACCAAACTGCCGGGCAGAGTAAATATATGGAACGAGCCAGTATTGAGAAGAAATAAAGTTTATCCATATTTAGATTTGTTTGGAATTAGACTTGAGCCAGAAAGTCAAAGATTAGTTGATAAATTAATGCTTGGTCATATTGTTGATATTCCAAATAAAATGAGAAGTCCAAGAGCAAGAGTTTCATTAGATGCGTTTCCTGTTGTTGGAAGTTTTAAAGGAATTGATCCTAGACAATTGCCTAGAGCAGAACTTGAATTATCACCAGCTCAGAAAAGAGCATATCATAAATACTTAAATGAAGTAACTACTAAGGTTCAATTACCTAAAGATGAAAATACAGGAAAATTTAAACAAGGATATTTGTTTGAAACATTTAAAAAACAGTTAGGTTTATCAGATGGCAGTAGTTATAGAGAAATTGAAATTGATGTAAACTTACAGCAACTATTGACGCACTTAATGATGACTGATGAATTTAATGGTGTAGGTGTTAGTCAGTATGAAGCAAAACAAAACTTTTTAAATAAAGAGGTTTTTAATGTGTTTCACAATTTAGCTATGTATAAATTATGGAATGACTCACCAGATATAAATGCAAAAGATTACAATCCAGCTGTTGGTCCAGATTTAAGAAATAGATATATTAGAATAATTAATGAACATTCAAGAACAAGACCTAATGATCAAAACTCTAGATTGTTAAGAAACAAATTGTTAGGCGCTGATGTAAGTGAAAACGCACAAACAACATTTACATTAAGTGATATCAAAAAAGAAATGAAAAAATAATGTTTCATATTTTTTTAAAATACATTAGAATTAACTTGACAAACAAAGGAAAATAAATTATGGCAGTTCCAATTAGTAATGTAGCAAGAAGGGTAGTTTTCACAGCGAGTGGAACTGGTCCTTATGCGTTTACATTCGAGATACTAGCCCAAACAGATATTGAGGTCTATAACAATACGACCAAGTTATCGTTAACTACAAACTACACAGTCACCATTAATGCTAATGGAACTGGAAGTGTTACATTAACAGCCACACCTACTGCTGGAACAATTACAATTGTAGGTGCTAGAACAATTGAAAGAACATCAGACTTTGCAACTGGTGGAGATTTATTTGCTACAACTTTAAATGACGAATTAGACTCCCTTACTATCTTTATTCAGCAAAATGCTGAGGATGTAAGCAGATCAATCACAGCACCAGTTACTGATCCGACTACTATAGATATGGAACTACCTGGTAAGGATGACAGAAAAGGTAAGGTGTTAGCTTTCAATGCTACTTCAGGTAATCCAGAAGCTGGACCAGAGATAGCAGACGTATCTACTTTGTCAGCTATTACTGCTGACATTGGTGTGCTAGCTGATATAGAGGATGGCACAGATGCAACTGATGCTATTCAAACTGTAGCTGGTATATCTTCTAATGTAACCACAGTTGCTGGAATCTCTGGTAATGTTACAAGTGTTGCTGGTGTAGCAAGTTTAATTACAAGTGACTTTGTAAGTGACATTAATTTAGTTGCAACAACAGATTTTATATCAGATATTAACGCATTAGCAACAAGTGATTTTGTAAGTGATTTAAATGCAGTTGAAGCCATTAAAGCAAATGTAACAACTGTTGCTGGAGTAAGTGGGAATGTTACAACAGTAGCTGGTATTAGTAGTAATGTTACGACAGTCGCTGGGGTTAGTAGCAATGTAACAACAGTCGCTGGAATATCTTCAGATGTTACTGCTGTTGCTGGTGACGCCACAGACATTGGAACAGTATCAACGAATATAGCTAATGTAAATACAGTTGCTGGAGTGTCAAGCAATGTGACTACTGTTGCTGGTTCAATAAGTAATGTAAATACAGTTGCTTCAAACATATCAAATGTAAATTCTTTTGCTAATGTTTATCGAATAGGTAGTAGCGATCCTACTTCTTCATTAGATGAAGGTGATTTATTTTATAACTCTACAGATAATGTTCTTCGATTTTATGATGGATCAGCTTGGGTTACTGTTGATGCTGGCAACGACATTAAATCAAAAGTATCAAGTAATGACACTACAGCTGGATTTTTAAATGGTAAGTTAGTAGCTTCTACTAATATTACATTAACTGAAAACAATGATGGTGGTAATGAAACACTAGGTATATCTGTTAATCCAGGAACTACTCTTGTTCAAAAATCAAGTGATACTGGTTCAGCATATATTCCATCAGGAACTACAGCTCAAAGAGATGGCAGTGCAGCTGCTGGATACCTACGATTTAACAGCACTACTGGTCAAGCAGAAATATATAATGGATCAGCATGGGGTGCAGTTGGTGTTGGTCCTGGAACAATTGTTCAAGTGGTTAATGCAACTGCAAATACTTCAACATCATCAACATCAACCACATATGCAGATACAGGATTGACAGCATCTATTACTCCAAGCTCTACATCAAATAAAATTTTGGTTTTATTTTCTCAAGCTGGTTGTCATAAATCTGGAGGTAATACTCATGGTAGACTAAAACTATTAAGAGGTTCTACTGATTTATATGAGCCAGATAATTATTATGGTTGGACAAATAGCACATTGAATAACGGTGTTGCAACTATATCTGGGTGTTATTTGGATTCTCCATCTTCATCTTCTTCTGTGACTTACAAAACTCAATTTAATAATGGAGATGGGGTTGGTTCTACTTATGTTCACATACTGTCAGGAACTTCAACAATAACATTAATGGAGGTGGTGGCATGATGATTGATAAAACGCAAGCAATACTTTCATTAAGACCAAACGCAGAGTTTGTAGTTAGAGGTGAAACTATCGAGTGGTTAGACACAAATCAGACCAAACCAACTGACGCAGAAATCAATGCAGAAATAACAAGACTTCAAGCAGAGTATGATGCCAAAGCATATCAAAGAAGTAGAAAGCCAGAGTATCCAGATATAGGTGATCAGCTCGATGATTTATTCAAAGCTGGTGCGTTTTCTGATGACATGACAGCAAAGATTCAAGCTGTTAAAAATAAATATCCTAAATGAACATTCAAGAGTTAGAAAAACAATTTTCAAAACATGAAGCAGTCTGTGAAGAAAGATGGACAGAAACAATCTTGAGAATAAAAAGAATAGAACACATCATGATAGCTGGTGCTGGTGCTATCATCATATTGTTGTTGTCTATAGTGTTAAGAATGGGGTGATGAGATCGATCCTCTAACAGCTATTGCTGTAGCCAAAACAGCTGTTACTACAATTAAAGCTGGACTAAAATTACATGGTGATGTGCAATCACTCATAAAAGATTTTTCAAAGTTTCAAGATTGTAAAGATGTAATTGAAGAAGCTGCAAAAGAAGAAGAAAAGAAACACAAAAAAAATAAATCAATCTCTCAACAAGCAATGCAAAATGTTATGTTGCGAAAACAAATTAGAGATCACGAAACAAAACTTCGTGAAATTTTTATGTGGTCGGGACAGTCAACCCTCTATAATGAGCTACAGGCAGAAAAGAGAAGGTTAAAAAAATTAGAAGCTGCTGAAGTTGAAAGACAAAAATATAAAAAGAGATTAATCATTCAAAGATTTAAAGAGGGATCGTTGTTAGCTGGATTACTTTTGTTTACATCTTATGTTGTAGTAACTGTAATTAATATGATTTTAGATAAAGTAAAATAAATGGATAAAATTTTTTTTTATGTAATCCTTGCTTTTCTATTTTGTTTTGTAACAGCTGCAACGATTTTATGGATAGAATATTTTTTATGCGAAGGAGTATAATATGCCACTACCTAGCTTACTAACACCATTAATTGGAAAGGGATTGAACATGGTAGCCAATGCAGTTGCTGTCAAAGGCAAGTCTTGGCTAAAAGAAAAGACTGGAGTTGATCTATCTTCTAGCACACTATCAAGTGAAGATGAGATGAAGCTCAAACAGTTTCAAATACAAAATGAAACAGAACTTATCAAGATAAGATTGGAAGAAAAGAAAATAGATTTTCAAGAATTAGATAGCTCGAATCAAGCTATATCGCAGAGATGGGCTGCTGACATGGCATCTGATTCGTGGCTGTCTAAGAATATAAGACCACTATCTTTAATAGCAATCTTTGTAGGATACTTCCTCTTTGCTATGATGAGTGCCTTTGGATTAGAAGCCAATGAAAGTTATGTCAGTCTACTTGGGCAATGGGGTATGCTCATCATGGGTGCATACTTTGGTGGTCGATCATTAGAAAAAGTAATTGAACTAAGGAATAAAAAATGAAACTAAGCAATCATTTTACATTAGAAGAAATGACACGAAGTCAAACAGCAAGACGTTACAATATAGATAACTCACCTGATGAAGCTGCTCTCTACAATTTGAAAAGACTTGCAACTGAGCTGGAAAAAGTTAGAGAGCTAATTCAAAAACCAATAGTTATAACTTCTGGCTTAAGAGTTTTGGAACTGAATAGAAAACTCAATAGTAAGGATACGTCATCTCATGTTGTTGGCTGTGCCG
>VMHT01072153.1_pt1 | contig 11147 bp, 24 predicted proteins | sample 4693611 | NCBI WGS metagenome assembly VMHT01 (sample SAMN12280063, study PRJNA550983) | marine metagenome | isolation source: seawater sampled from same location over 5 years 0.02-0.2 micron viral filtrate | place: USA: collected off the coast of southern California halfway between the port... ... | reverse complement strand
ACTTACACGACTCAGTATCTTCAAAGATCTCCATATCTACCATGTCATTGATAACATAGGCATCCTTCATGTCACCGTCAGTCGCATACAATGTGTGAGGTGCGATGACAATGTTCTGATCAATTATTTCATCAAAGACGTAAGTAATCGTATTGGGGCAAAAAGTATCATCACCACCAAACCCAATAAAATCACCTTGAACAATCCCGTCGAAATCAGGAAGACAATCAAAGCAATGGTGTAATATATCAGCAACATTGCCAACATGATTGGAATCAATGTCAGAATGTGTTTCGTTAATCTTGATAAGTTTCTTGTTAAAGACCGATTTTGTACCAACAAAGAATCGACCTGTCTGCGGATTCGTACCCCATACAATCGCAGGAGCACCATCAATCTTCGCAGAGATTTCACCATCAGAAAGGAACCAATCAAGGACAGAAAGATCACCAGTCAGAATGGAATCTTCAGGGTGCTCAAGGTGTGTGTTTTTCATACTGTTAGTATGGCACGAAACAAGGGACAATTCAAGCGATGGTGGACGGTTTGACCAACTGTCACATGAACGCTTCCAGTCCTTGAGGTTCTCCAAAACTGTAATCATACTCTAGTGCATTTGCACAAACATAATGCGAATGATCGATACTTACACCCAATCTTTTACACATTTCAGCATGATTGTCCTCCATAAGTTCAACCGCATATAGCATATTGTCATTGATATATTGTAAAGAGTGATATTTCAATAATTCTGTCTGCAATGCTAGTAGAAAGTTTCCTGACCCTGCCGAGTTGTCAAGAAAAGTGCTTTTATCATTTTGTAGGATAGATTCAGGGATCTCTGATACCATCTCAACACACAATTCCATCGGAGTGAATACTTCACCCGTTTGATCAATTCTTTCATTAGATCTTTCAATTTCTGATCCTACTATTGTATTGTGTTCATTCTTAGTCATTGGGAGAGTTGAGATTGAATGTAGAAGAGTTTCTCAGCAGTCAGAACTTCTTCAATGGGAGCATTAGGGAAACGAGAGAGAATTGCAGTGGACATTCTACCACCAACTTTAGTTTGTTCAATGATCCAACGATAGACAGGATTATCGAGAACTTTTTTAGCCCTCATCGCATCTTCTTCGTTATCAAAGTATTGAACGTCGCAACTTTGATCACAAACAATCTCATCAGAGATCATGATTTCACACTTGAAAGGTGAACTCATATGAGGAATCATCATCTTCCAAGTACCATTAGTGATCCACTTTACCTTACCATACTTCAACTTACCATTAGAATTGATGGGGTAAATGTAATCATCTGTTTGTGTCTTGCTAAAGTCTCTGGCGACCTTATCTGCGTCCTGTTTAGTATATCCATCTTTCTGAAGGATGCGGGAGACTGCACGAGGATCAGCAGTGTTCTTAACAGAAATGTCAAACTTTTCACCATCATAGTTAATGAGAGTCTGAATGATTTCCTGAACCTGAGGATCATTGTAGATCTTCAAAGTTTCGTCAGTGTTGACACTTCTATCGCCATTGATAATGCAAGTGTTACCTTTGGTCACTGAATTATGTGCTGTCCAACGACAAATTTTTGTGCTAACTTTAGAAAAAAATTGATTTACATCAGTAACCACGTTCTTTAGATCAAGTTTACGTTCACTAGAAAGAAATAGTTTGGTGAAAATATCACCACCATTCAAAATGTTGGTTGGTGTAATAAATTTCATAGTACCATTTTCCTTCAACAGAGTGATACTCTTCTGTGTAATCTTCCACCAAAGAGCACCCGTTCCAGAACCAGATAATTCACCATTACCATCATTAGATTGAAAAGGTGGATTAGCAATAACTACGTCAAATTTCATATTTTCCAACTCAATAAACAACTCAAAAAAATCATCTAGACTTATACAAGTATAACCTTTTTTTCTATACCAGTCACTATAACCATTTAGACAAGCAACAACAACAACTTCACCGGATATTTTGGAGAGATCATCACGAACCCCTAAACCTGGTTCTTTAGCAATGTAAAGTGTCTTCATGGTTTAATCGTTGATTCTGATATTTTAGACGATACAGAACCCTCTGTGGGTGTTCTGTATGCCACTTTATCCATTGTCACAAATCAAACATATTGACAGCGTGATCAGCACTGCTAAATGCAAAGTTGTCCATAGAATCAAATTGTTCTGTCTTAATGATAATCATATCCATGGTTTGAGTAGGCAAATACTTGTAAAGGTCGTTGTAAACTACTTCAGCATCTACACCCACAAGATTCACATATTCTGCGTTTTTAGCAGGATTCATTGCAATGTCTGCTAGACAATCCTTGAACTTAGTTTCATTGGGAGCAAGATAGTAAGTGTTAGCAGTGCAATCAACAATTGCACAAACTTTCTTAAGCAAGTCACGCATTGCTTTTTTCTCATCATCAACCTTACGTTCTTGCTTATCTTCCTTAGGTTGCCAGGTCATTGCCTTCTTAATTGCACCTTTCCATTCCTTAGATGTGTTAGGATTAGATGCAACACCTTCAAGAAGTTCTAGCAGATCAATGTCAGATAGGAGACCATCAATGTCAATGGTTGCCTTAGCAATGTTGTTCAGATTCTCAACTGATGTAACATACTGCAGATAATCACCTTCAGTCCATTGAATCATATACCCTTCAGAATCCTTCTTGAAGAAGTCTGCCAGACCATAAACACGACGAACAGCACTCTGAGAGTCGCTAGGATCTTGTGCAATAGCAGACGAAATCAGGTCGTTCTCAAACTCACTGGTGCGCTCAACATTGAATCCAAAGTTAACAATCAGACCGTGTGTTTTACCACAACCAGGTGTAAGACAGCGCGATGCTTGTTGAACAGCAGGACCCACACCTCCACCGTCTTTACAGTTAATCACTGCAACAATGTTAGGCACAGAGAATGAACGAGCACCCATAGAACAAGAGACAATAACAGTTCTCTCTTTACCATTATTCTTAATGGCGTCCATAACAGCATCTTCTGCAGTCCTGTTAGTGTAGTCATCTCCATGGAGTGCAATCCAGTTATAATGTGGAGCAATTGCCATGCCCATCTTAACAATATTGTTCACATCTTCCTTTTTACCAGGAGTGAACATCATTACGGCAGGGTGTTCAATTGGTTCATACCTTGTGTTATACATGCCGAACACATCTGCACCAAACAATTCATCAAACAACAGAATTTGAATCATTCTACGTTGAAGGTGTGAGTTGCGCTTAGCAAGAATCTTTGGCATATTAGGACGCCTCTCATCAGTCAAAGCATTAAGTTCGTCCTTAAGTTCTGTTTCTATGCCAAGATTAAGCACACCAATATCAACAATATCACTGAGAGTATCCATCCATTTCTGTGGATCATCAGAGCAGAATCCACCAGGTTGGAATAGGTAACCCTCGCCACGCTTTGCTTCAACCAAGTCAAGATATGCTACCGTAATAGGTGCTTCAATCTTTCCCTTAGTTCCAATCAATGCACGGTCAATATTGGTGCCAGTAGCAACACAAACAAGGTTGATACCAGGTTCAATAAACTGGGCAGCAGTTTCTCTTTTACCATCTCTCCATGCACCATAATCTGCCTCATCAATGTAAACTAGTTTCTTGTATAAACAAAGAGCAGCAACTAACCTAGGATCAATGTCTGCTGCATCTTTGTGCAAAGATACATCAATCAATACCCGTCCACCCTTATCAATTGCTGCCTTAAATGCGTCGTAGTCAGGTTTAACAACTGTGATATCAGCAGCAATATCAAACCTGGCATTGACAGTCTTAACAAATGATTCATTTGCTGCTAACCAGTGTGCAGCAACTACCATAACTTCAAGACCAGAATCCTTGAACAAGGATAATGCTTGAAGAGTCTTACCAAAACGTGCAGCAAGATTCAGCGGTTGAATGATAGTTTGTTCACCATCCCAACGCTTAAGAATCTCTGCATTTACCCATGCTTGGTGTGGACGTGGGGTAAAGTATTTCTTGACAGTAACAGCATCAGACTCCCACAGTTTAAGTTCTGTTTCTGCCTGTTCTACAGTAATATAAAACCACTCACGATTCTGACGGGTTCTCAAATAACCCTTATCTTCTAGGTTGATGTGAAAGTCTGTATCTTCAGAAGTATCCTTAACAATAAAACTACCTTTAATATCTAACTCTTGAGCACAAGATGTGCCATCCTGTTGCTTAACACGTTGTGTTGTTGTTTCTTGTGTAGTCTGACCAATCTTAAGCATAGGGGTGCGACCCAATGCAATCTGATCCTCATAACGTGCAGGATCAGAATAGAAATAGAACTTTTTGTCCATGGGTCTCCTGTCAACTCCTTAAGAATACACCACCACACAGGCGATTGCACCAACCTTGTGCAGGTTGTTCAACTGGCACACTACCGACGAATCTCACTGATAGCGGGTTGACCTTGATTGAACACAACATCAACAACTGCCTGAACTTTCTTAGCAGTGCCAATACCCACACTGTCATAAGTTGGGATGCAAACTAAACCAAAGGTCTTAGACTTGTCACCCAATCTAATCACACGACCAATCGACTGACTGATGCCAATGTAGTCCATGTTACGCATGAAGATAACAGCCTCAAGTCCGCTGACGTTGATACCCTCACTGAGAATACTGTGATGGATAACAACAAACTTTTTCTCAGGATCTTTGCCCCAAGCATTCAGAGTGTCAAAGAACTTCTCGCGGTCAACCTTCTTGCCATCGATGATTGCACCAGTCTTCGATGTAATCGTCATCCACGAATAACCACGCTGATACAACTCAGCACAGAAGTCAGAGTGAGTGAGAAGATTGATAATCTGCTTTGTGGTACGAGCACAAATCAAAGTCTTGTCGATGTTGTTGTCATCGATAGTCTCAATCAGATTGTCACAATCATCAGCAAATACAACCTTACGACCTTTAATCATAGGCAATTGCTTGACTACAACTTTAGGAGGAAGAATGTATCCTTGCTTAACAAGTTCAGGTGCAGGAACATTAACAAGAACCTGACCATAAACAGCACCGTCATTCATTCCTGGCTTCGATACTGTAAGACTATGCTTAGGAGTAGCAGTGTAAAAGTAGCAACGATCAGTATCATTAGCAAAGAACTCTGTGGTAGGGAAAAAGTTACGCTGCACACTGTTATGTGCCTCGTCAAAGTAAATAGTATTTACCTCAATATCTGCCTCCATCAAACGATGAAGCGAGTGATATGTGGTAAAGATGATAACATTCTCACCAGCAGTTCTTGCAACACTAGCAAAGATGTGAATCTGATCTGCTTTTGTAGTGCTGAAATGCTGTGTCTCACCACTATGAACGTGCATGATATGAGTGTTGAAAGTATCAACAACCTCAAGAAACTCACTGCACAGTTGCTCTGCCAGCAAAATACGCGGAGCAACAACAACTGTGGTGGTGCCATTCTTGACAACATCATGACGACGCTGAGTATCAACAATCATCGTCAATGTTTTGCCACCACCAGTAGGCACAATAATCTGACCTTTGTTGTATGCAAGCATACGATCAAGGATGCGATCTTGATGGGGGCGAAGGGTGATGGTCAATGCTGTCCTGTCGATGTATATACTATAACGCACAGAGACCCCACTAGGAGACTCTCTGTGCCACTTGTTCAATCGTCTGCGTCGTCTTGTGCTGGTTCTTCTTTTTTGGTTACCTTAGGACCTTTCTGAACTCGGTCAGTTTCATAGAACCACCGAACACGTTCACGACGTGCTTGCAATAGCATGTCATATTGTTCCTGTTGATCTTTAGTGAAGGAGAAATTTTGAGACCTCCAAACTTTTTTAAGATCGTTCAAGTGAGGCAGGACGTTGACAGTAGAAGTGGGGAAGTTCATGTTCAGACAGTAAAATCAGTTTGGGAAAATTCGTCGCATTTGATATTCATTTTTGAGTCATCTTCTTCTAGCTCAGTGACATCAAAGATTTCACCTGACATGTCCTGAATCTCACTCCAAAAATCGTCCATGTGTTGCATTTGTTTGACTCTGTTAATATACACGGGTTTGGTGGTCTGTGGGAGATTAGTGGACAGTAATCGTAGTGTCCACTGCTCCATGGTTTTTCATAACGTGTTTCTCCCAAAATATAGCATCTTCAATTTTTAGGAAGGATGCTTGTTGCTTTGCATAACCCTTTTTCTTGGGTTTCATGTAGTTCACTCGGTAAATCATGCCAGTGTCGAATCACTCCAGAAATAATAAAACAATTAGTCGCCAAGTAAGTAATGAATATAATGCTGCGAAAAATAGCAACAGCATTATCGTATCTCTGTGTTTTTTCATCTGAAAAACTCCCTAGAGTATATTTCCATACTCTCCATATCTTTCTCACGGATCAATATATCTCCCCTCTTGTGATTTATATTGATCTACATCAACTCCTCTTCTATTCTTCACATACTCTAATTGATCCCAGAAGAAACTAGGACAACAAACTAAAATGTGAATTTTCTTGTGTTTATCATTCTTTGTATATTGACACAGTGGTTTATCTTTTACACCAACTTCAATGCTGATAGTTTCATCACATTTGAAATAGACCCACCCCTCATCAATAAAACCAGTAGAACGATTCCATTTTACATAGTCGTCAACTTGTGGGACATATGTCATACAAATGCTGCCTCCAATGGTGTGAGATTGAGTTGCATTGCAGTATAAGGGCGAGTATCAGAAATGTCTACCTTATTTCCGTGCTTGGTGGAGTTAACAGGCGCATGATAGCATCTCTTTGTTCTACTGTAGAAACCCCAGATTGACCGAGGTGGTGTGTTAGTATAAGAGAACATACCATGGTTGAGAATCCAAATAGCAAGCATGTTTTTTCGATGCTCCGTAACTTCATAGGAGAAACCTTTTGGTGGTTCATGAATGAAATCAGGGGGCAGTTCTAGTAGGTTCATCATCAACGAAAATTCCCTCATAGTCTGGATACATTGTAGCAGCAATATACTGTGCGAGTGATTGTGTAGATGCCACTACATAAACCTCCACATTATAGGTGTAAAAATCATCGGGAGTATCTTGCATGGCAAGTTCTACCTCAACTCTCCATATATTTCCACTCTTGAGATGCTGTTCCCAAGAGACTGTCACGTCAGGTTGCATGATGGGCTTTGAGATCTGGGTTGGGTTGTGATGGTTCATACGGAGAACGTGTGCGATTTTTGATAACAATAAAAGCATCTTTATTATATTTCCTGATACCAAATGGTGTTGCCCATTTCTTATTATAGTCCTCACCTTGATGGATACCACTAACAACAGTGCCACCAATCTCTACGACAATATCATCACTCTCCTCCCATCCCAGTTTCTCAATGATGCTGTTAATCTCTTCATTCATGTAGTAAACTCCTCAACAATTTTAGACTCAACATCATCTGCAAGTGCAAACTTACGTGACTTTAGGATGTTATCACGGAGATTGGAATAGTATTGACTATTAAAATCACCATCATCCTCATCAGTAATAAGATCAAAACACTCCTCACCTGTTGCTGCAATTACATTCCAAATGCCCCCATATTCACTAGATGGGAATGGAACATAGTGGTCTACGATGTAGAAAAACTTGGTCATTTTCTCCGATGAGTTACCATGTAATTGTATCATGAACAGAAGAATTCTTCAAGGTAGTAATCAACAGTGACCTCAAGTGCCGCTGCTTCAGATTCAATCATCTCCCAAAACTCTTGGGCAATTTGTTGTGCTTCAAGTTCGTTTTTCATACTGCAAGGTGTCCAGAGGGAATCTCAACGATTTCAGGATCGTTGTCATTAAACTCATTCATATCATAGCATACCCAACCAGCACTGGTAAAGATATAGGAGAACTCTTCACCGTAGGAGAGAAACTTTTCGCGAGTTTCATCATAACGAGGAGGACAATCCTCACCACGCTGTGAATAATACTCGGGACCATACTTCTGACCATCAGTGCGATCTTTGCCCCATACTTTATCAGACCAGCAAGATGACATATCACCACCGTCAATCAACTCAGAGGCAAGATCACGGGAGTTGTAGTGAGTTTTCAACATACGACCCAACCACTCAGGATAACCATCCCAGTGATGATAAACAGACAAAATAGATTCATCTGAGAGTTGGATGCCGATGCGTGAGCGGGTTCCCATGAGTGGTTTTCCTTTGACCCTTTTAATATACAGGAGATCGGAGTGAATGGCATCAAAAGTGGACACTTCAACCACCGTCCACCTGACATCCAGTCATGGCACCACCAACAACACCCAAAGGAATTGACCAGATCCAGTTTTCTTGAGTGGATAAAACACCACCTAACGCTCCACCTAACAATCCTCCTGCGACTGTACCTTCGATACAGGAATTGTCATCATAACGACCCACGTTGGGATATTGTTCTTCATATCTAGGATTAGGAGCATAGTTAGGAACATATCTTCTACCTCTACAAGGAATGCGAACTTTTTGTCTCCTGGTACTCACATAACCAGGAAACTTTGATGTTCCAGGAACATACTCTTCACTATATTCTGTGCGATAGCACTTCTCTTCCTCTGCCCACCCTGATTGATAACTTCTACTCCTTTCCCTAAAGACAGGGCCGCCTGCGATGGCAGGAGCAGATGTAGCACCAATTAGTAATAGTGCTGCAAAGAGTTTCATCAAAATTCTCCAACTGATAGTAATTTACATAAAAAAAGGGAGAATGTCAATCTCCCTTGTGCCACTTATTCTTGTGTCCTTGCCTTTTGCACTAAGTATTCAGCAAATTCTTCCATTTTATCGGGATGAATTGCCACGATACCTGCCTGATCCACCGCAATTTTCATCGATTCGATATGTTCGTGTTCGATTTTTTTGTTCCTGGGCAGAGTCATTGGCAATCTCCTGAATGTATTGACATCCTAACACGGATGCTCCACATTATCTATGAATTTAATCTTTTCTTTGGGATTGTGTCATAGGAGTTAATGGTTCAATAGCCTCCATCTCCCACCAGATTTTCTCAAATTCAGAAGATGACTTGTCTTCATTGTGCCAGAAATCTTCCCAGTCTTTTGAAGTTGCTTTAGTGATCATGTTTCTCACCTTTTTTGATTAGTTTTTTTACCATCTTAACGTAGAGAACTTCCTCTGGAGTGTACCATTCAGGATGTTTCTTTGCACGTTTGATAATTTTTTTACACGCTTTTTTGTCCTCCATATTACATAATGCTAACGTTATGTAATATTTATTAGTATAACTCCTCTTCTGCTTCACCTTTGATAACACAATCACTAGTTGGATATGACACACATAACAAAGCAAATCCTGCTTCAATCTGGTCATCATCCAAGAAAGATTGATCCTCTTGATTGACTGTACCAGATTCAATTAAACCTGCACAAGAAGAACATGCACCAGCACGACAAGAATATGGAAGATCAATCCCTGCTTCATCAGCAGCATCTAGGATGTAAGTATCATCAGAACACTGAAAAACATTTTCACCATCTGAGGTCTTAATAGTAATTGAATAATCCATTAAATTATCTTAATTAACCTCAGTATATATCACTAGTCACATAAAGTCAATCATCTGATACTTCTTTTGTTTTCTTATTAAAACCAAAAGGACCAACACCAGGTGTATCAAAATTACGACGTTTTTGTGCCATACTACAGATAGTTTCCATCACTTTAATAGTGTCTTCTACTGTGCAGTTCTCTGGCATATTACGATTCACGATGTCAAACAACGGAAAAAATTCTTTTGCTGCATCATTTACCTCTGAGGGTGTTAGTGGATCATACTCTTTCATCATTTACCTCCAGTATCATAGCCAAGTTTGTCATCTTGTTCTTTCAATTTACGTTGACGAATTGTTTCATGTAGACGTTTGACTGCCTCTTCAGTTTCAGCAGTCTTTTCATACGACCACTCATCTTTTTGCTTCTTTTTCTTACTCACAGTTTAACTCCTGATGTTGCGTTAATAACTCTAGTATAAAGATGCAAAGTTCCATCTTGTTCACATTTAAGGGTCCATCTTGTCATATGGGTTACACCTTCTTCGGTGGCACCTGTTGACATTTTACGACCTTCCTTTGTCATAGAACTATAAAGTCCATAACGTGTTTTCCAAACATAAAAACAATCATCATGCAATATTGCACCCTCAGGAATTTCAATCTCTGTTTTTGTTTGTTTCTTCTTTTCCATTAAGATTTGTAAGTTGCCTTTCTAATTCATATTTAACAGGTGAAAGATGATTATAAAGATAGTTTTTCCACTCATTGTTCTCAGTTAGTCTAACAATGTTCTCAAGTTGTGTCAAGGCAATCAAGAGTCTTTCTTTTTCACACATTTTTTTGTCCTTGCATTGCTAGTAGTGTTTCCAGTGGAATCCACGCGGGGTTTTCGTTTGCGAACTGCACTTGTACTTCCGTTACTACTTTTTCTAGGTTTCGATTGTACGCTTTTCTTGTGTTTTTGACTGGACTTAAGGGATTTGCCGTCACGATTAGATACCTTATAATGTTTTGGTTTTAGTTTATACCTATCCAGGTATTTTTGCAAGTGTTCTTCACACTCAAAGTGGCACACAGTTTTATCAAACTCTAATCTCCACGGAAATGTTTGATACGGAAACAGAATATTAAATTCTGAGTCAAGAATGCTAGGTCTAATCATTCAATTGCTCTCCATTCCTTTCTCATTTGCATATACGTCTCATCGTAGGCGACTTCATCTCTAACTCGCTTAAAAACATTTGCCGCCATAGCTTTCTCACTCGTCTTCCAATCTGGTTCCTGGGGATATACTTTCCCACTAGGATCGTATTTTTTCCCACTACTGTGATTTGCATACCTACGGGAGCGCGTAAAACCCATCTCAAGGAACTTCCGGGCCATATCCATTCCAATGAAATCCTTCTCCCTTCGATATTTACAATACATTTTGTATATTGTGCTAGAACTTGTGCGAGCAGTATTTTCATCTACAAATCGCCAATGAGCACATATGTCGTTAGTGTAAGGGCGTACCAATAACACTCCTTGTTCGCCCCTTCCAATGCGATAAAGTTTGCGAGT
>VMHT01104615.1_pt1 | contig 11149 bp, 7 predicted proteins | sample 4693611 | NCBI WGS metagenome assembly VMHT01 (sample SAMN12280063, study PRJNA550983) | marine metagenome | isolation source: seawater sampled from same location over 5 years 0.02-0.2 micron viral filtrate | place: USA: collected off the coast of southern California halfway between the port... ... | reverse complement strand
TTAATAAAAAATGATTTTAATTTTAAACAAATCCAATCTCAACACGGCGCATTCGCTTACTCAAATCATAAGGTTTATGTCGCTGTCTTTCCAAGTCGATGGGTGTGTATCGGTTAAATGTTGAACCCAAAATCTATTACCTTCTCGTTTAACGCGCAGAAGGTTGGTGTCGAGGTTCTTGTCCTCGTATCTTATCGTAGTTTCTGTTGTTTTACCAGCGGTTAAATCCTTCATTGCTTTCGCAAGCAAAGTGGCGTCAGCACAACCATATCGATTAGCAATCATAGTCAAAAGAAAGGTGGCCTTCTCTTGTGGTGATACACCATCTTCGGTATAGCATCGTCGTAGGGCGTTAGCCATATCTTTACCCCAATCACCCCCCTCTATGGGTGTCTTCATTTTTGCCTTTACTCTTTCCGTTTGCTTCTTTGCGATATCGAGTTTGATTGCGTATTCCTCTTGCTCGGCCTTGAAGCGGTCTGCCTCTCTCTTCTCGCTGTTCTGTTGAGCCACTCGACCAGCACCTATCCACTTGGGTAATTCAGTATCGATAAACTTGAAGCCACCTTTAATGGGGTCGTTAAAACGCTTAATGTCCGCCCACTTAACTTTACCACCCTTCTTCAAGCAGAGCAATTCAAGGCAATTCACACATTCACAATCTCTATTTATACCTATACATATACCGCTAAGGAACTTGGGTGGGATTAGTATAGCGTCAAGATCGAGGCCGTTGGCCTTGCGGTCTTTAACGCTAACCCCACAGAGAGCAGATTTGGAAGTTTTTTTCGGCATTGTTTTTTTTTCGATATCTACCCACAATTCATAGGAAAATCAAAAATCAATTTTATTTCTTCTTTACTAATAGTAGAGGTTGGTAAGCGGTAGAAGGATTTATGAAGGCGTCTGCCCCTTACGAACTTGGTATTTTTTTTAACTTTTATTAAAATTGATAAAATATAAAATAAAATTGATTTAAAAAGTAATCGTATCATATATATAATAAAAATGTCGGCAACTAACACTACGGAAACGATTAAGATAAAGCCAAGAAAGATAAAGGTTAAACAGAAAGGGGAATATCCCAAAGGTAAGCCATTCTACGCTAATTTAAAGTTGCTAAAAGATATCGATGAAGCCAACAAGGACTTATCGATAGTCGGTGTTCCAATTGACCCAACGACCAAGAAGATTGCTGGGGCAGTTAAAGACGAAAACGGACGCCATATCATTAGCGGTGTTCTATTCAAGCATACCTATTCCGCTGATAAGAGACATAGTTGGAAGAAAATGGATAACTGGTTAAAGGCAACTGCTTCTCAACCAGCACCTATCGAATACAAGGATTTCGATTTGGGGTGTCTTATTAGCGGTAATGTGGGTGTGCTTGACTTCGACTGCGAGGCAGATTGGAATTGGTTTAAAGGTCATTTCGATATAGATTTGAGTAAGTATTTAGTTTCTTCTAATGTGTCTAAACATAATTGTTCTTGTTCTAACGACGAGGAACGAACACACCATTTATACTTTAAGCGTGAGGGCTGGTTCAACGGCGTTAAAACCGCTAAACCTTGTATCACACGCATCGATGAAGACGGCGAAACTACCAAGCGTCAAATCGATTACTTACGAGATAGTTATGAGGGTGGAACACCGCATACTATCAAGTGTCCCAGTGGGAAGGATAACGATAAGCGCTGTTGGGAACATATCCCAGCAGATAAGGTCATACTACCATTACCTCACGATATCAAGTTCCACTTCAAAGACAACTGGGTCAAGCACGATAAGACCGACAAGGGGTCAAGAGCGTATAAGTGGCTGGAAATAGCCAAGAAACTACCAGCATCGGCTATCGGTTCAAAAGATATGGAAAACATCGCTCGTAATCTCAAATCAATTCATACACCTAATAGCGATATCATAGAGTATATGTTATTGAAGAAGCGAGAGAATGGGGGCAAACGGATAGGCGAACAGAGGTCTCTTCAAGGTCGCGCAGAATATACCGACGAAGAGTGTATCAGTTGGATTGACGGCGTGTTAAAGTCATTCAACGATTATAACAATTCAAAAAATCCTATGTGTATCCGTTCTCTTGCTAAACAGCATATCGAAGGTTCGTATTTAGATATCTGTAAAAAGTATCTTCCTACCTTCGGTCTTCATTTCGATACTCGGTGGCTGATCGAAATGACCGAAACCATATCTAATCCTATGGAACGCCGTGATTGGGTTAGAAAATACTACAATCATTTCTTCATTCAAGTAAGCGGTGAGAAACGCTTTAAAATCTACCAGCAAGAATACGAAGAGAATGGTAAGGTCTGTCGTATCTTTGAGAAGCAAACGAAGGGCGACTTCACCGACGGCTGTGGTATTGATATGGTCTTAACCGACGATAACAAATCACAGAATACCGCTAAATACTGGCTTAATCTCAAAGACCCTATCTATAACCGAGTAAAGTTCAATATGTTCGGCATTATCAATGAACGGAAACCGGAATACAACACCTACAACCAGTTTAGCGGTTTTAGTATGGCCTTTGTTCCTAATTACGCCAAGCGTGAATACGACCATTTAGGCGATGCTATTAACGACCACTTAAAGAATATCCTTTGTTCCAAAGACGGACAAGATAATATCGATATTGACCCATACGACTACAATAGGGCTTGGATATACAAGTTAATCGTTAAGGGTATTCGACCTTGTGTTGCTCTCGTGTATTACTCAAAAGAAAAAGGCACTGGTAAATCGATGTGGTGTGGTGGCTTCAAGAAGTTCGTTGTCGGTAAGAACTATTCGATAACGCAAGGTAATTTCTCTTCGATGATGAAAGACCAATTCACCGATTATGTAGAAGACAAGGTGCTTATGTTAGTCGAAGAAATGCCGGATAATAGTTCCAATACCAAACAAGGTTGGGACTTCTTAAAAACACTTACTACCGAAGACGATACGACCAGCAGAAAGTTCCAAACAGCGCCTACTATGGCTGATATTCACATATCGTTTATGTTTCTTACTAATCACTTTTATTCGATTGACCCCGAGTATGCTGACCGCCGTGCTTTCGTTAATCGTGTATCAGCCGAGCGTAAGAATGATACTGAATACTTCGAACGCCTTGCGAAAGCGTGTGATTGCTATGAGGGTTGGGAAAACTTCATTCATCGCTATATCATAGACGATTATGCTTCCTTCAAGGATATCGATGTCCTACCAGTTTCGAACCTTATACCAAGCACAACTTATCGTAAGCAGTTGCTTCAACGAGGGGCTGATGCTATCCTATATTTCGCTAAATATCTTCTCGAACAAATGGAATACGACGAGGTTGCCGAAGGGGGCGACCCTTTCGAACACACCTACGGAAAGATACTGCGGATAGAACAACTATACGATATATACAAGGATTTCGTTATGACGGAAGGTTATACTGATTATTGTAAAACACAAACTAACTTCGTAGAAAAATTAGAGAATAAATTAGAGATTAAAGTTCAATCCACTCACAGAGTTCATAAGCGAAGTGTAAAAATGGATAATAAATTAAGTAGCGCTCAAAGTGTATCCGTTAAGCGAACTAATGCTGGTCTCGGTATAATGATAAACAAGGACTTTATCGCTAAAATACAAGCGGTTATTAACTCAAAGACACTCACATATAACGAAAGCATTATCTTACCAGCCGACAAGGAAGACGAAATGATTTTCGACTTATACAAGATAGTTCAATTCAAGTATGGGGACGACCCTTATGGAACACCCAGCGCCCTTGACGATATATGATTTAGATTAAACCATATAAAGAAATAATCTTTAATATATATAATATACACTAACAATGCGTCAGCGTCATTCTAACGAAACTTACTCTCTTTCCGTCAAAACACCACAAGGTAAGACCATTGAGTTTAAGGATTTATATAATTTAGAACATATCGCTAATACTATAAATATGACTTTTTTTAGCGGTTTCGATGTAGTTTCTCGACCTATGGTAAGTAATTGGTTATACTATCCGGATCGAAGTAGGCGCTTATTCGCAACCAACTTTGATATTCGTAAAATTAGCGCTTAATTACCACCCCCTATCCCATTTAGTTTTTAATCGTTCTTTATATAATTTTTTATTTAACGCTTCACGCCTCTTGGCGTCGCTCTTTTCCTTTTCTGCTCTTAATTGCTGAAAGGTCTTATCCGCTTCCGGCTTCTTCATAAATATCGATTGGTCGTCTGCTGGTCGGCCTCGCTTACTTATCTCACCAGTTAATTTATCATATCCTTTTGTATTTTTTTTAAAATCCTTATGAGTGAATACGAAATCACTATTCACTTGTCTTATTTTACTATCAAATCCCATTTGCCTTGTCTTATACTGCTGTGATTTAGGCACTGAATACGCACCAGTATTCTTATCAGTTATAAGGGGTATATTGTAGTTGGGTTCAACCATACTTTTCTTTTCTTTTTTTTGTTTTGATTTAACCATTATTATATACATATATAATAATATGAATAGCGATAACGCTGACGATAAAAAAACTGATAAAAAACCAAAAGAAGGGTCGAACAGAGAGTTATTCACGGCTGGTGTTGATTTAGAAGTATATACCATCAAAAAAGATACCGATAAACCCACTTGGGAAAGAGAAATACCCAAACCGCTACCGGGGTCGGGGGGCGAGTGTTTCGTTTTAACGCTAATTGGCCCTCGATCAAGCGGTAAATCGGTAGTCATAAATAATTTAGTTTTAAGAGACGAAATGTTAAGAGGTCTTTTCGAACAAGTCCTTATCATATCCCCAACCATTCATAGTGATAGCAGTAGTCGATATCTTATCGCAGAAGTGGGTAAAGAGAATGTGTATGAGGCATACGCAGAAGATATCATACAAGGACTTATCGATAGTGTGAAAGATAAAGAAAAACACGAGCGGTCTATGAAGTTAATTATACTCGATGATGTAATCGGTTCTATTCCTAAATATAACTCACTCATATATAATTTAACGAGTAAAGCAAGGCACTGGTCTATATCGATGATAATATCCTCGCAGAACATTCGTGAATTACCGCCAGTGTGTCGAAATAATACTACTCACTGGGCTTTCTTCCGTAGTGGTAATTTAAAAGAAGTCGAAAAAATGCTTGAAGAAATGGGTTCGCTTGGAAGTAAGGAAAACTGCTATCAACTATATCAGCATTGCGTAGAAGAACCGCATAAGTTTATGTATATCGACCACGACTTTAATGTGTATAAGTGTTTTACGGAACACATTTGGTCTAAATATACCGAAGACGGCCGTTATAATACAGATTTCGTTGGGGGCGGAGGTGAGAGTATAGAGCAATTAGAAAAGGACAATAAATCAAATAACGAAAAAAATAATATTAGTAAATAGTAATAATGAGTTTAGCAACCGCAAGTAATTACGATACTGGTATAGGTGGTCTTAATCAAGCACACGGCAATTGGGCTGAAGCATATGCCGATAGTAGCCGAGCGGGGCAACAAGCACTTTTCGATTATTTAAAACCAAGTAAGATAAAGGAAAGAGACGAAGAAGTAGAACAAGGCGGAGCGGGACTTGAAGCAACGCTTAAAGGGGTTCAAGGTGCGAGTGAGATTTACGATAAAGGTAGTCAAGCAATTCAAGGCGCTAAAGAGTTAGCGAGTAATATATCACAAGGCGCTCAACGATTACAAGAAGGCGCAGGACAAGTTATCGAACAAGGCAGACAAGTTGCTGGACGATTGGGCGGTCGCCTTGCTGGATTTGAACCACAAGCAGTTCAAGGGGATATCGAAAGTGCTGTGCCGAAAGCACCGATGGACGCCCCAGCCCAATTACCGGATCGAGCGCCTATGGGTGATTTAAGCGGTTTGGATTTACCTACTGCTGGTATTAAACCGATAGACGCCCCCGGTCAATCTTCTAATGTTATCGGTGATATTATCAATCAAGGTCGAGGTTCTGTTGCGAGAAATGTAGAAAATATCGCAAGACCTATGGCTGGTGATATACAAGGGGTAGGTGGTGATATAAGCGGAAGTATGAAGAATGTGGGTAATATCCTTAATCAAGGTAATCAAACTATTAACAGCAATTTAGGTAATTTAGGACAAAATATTCGTCAAAATCTTAACACTGGCTTAAACGATGTTAAGGGAGCATTAGCAGATACTAACCAAAACATTCACGGAGCAATTCAGCAATTATCAAGTCGTATGGACGATTTAGGACAAACCACAAGTGATATCGCTAAAGGCACATCGGGGTTATTAGAAGGCGGTTTAGAAGGCGCGGCGGGGGTTATGGATATGCTCGGCCCCGTCGGTGATTTAGTCGGTTTGGGTATGGCTATTTTTGGTGGCGTCGAAGCGCATAAACAAGCAAAAGTAGAAAAAGAAAGTGAAGACCAATCCCAAGCGGTAATGAACCAGCCAGTCCAAGCCCCAGTAGTAAGCGGACAGAATGTAAGCGCTTCTCTCGATACTTCACACCCCGCCCAAGCGGTAGCGTCTTCGCATTACTAATCATTTAAGTATTTTTAATACTCTTTTTAGATTTTTAATCTTAAATAAAAACCTTGTTATATATCAATAAATATGGTTCTTATATCAGTTCAATCTGTCGATGATAATAACGGATATCGCTTTTCGAATGATTTTAGTGAAACAATACATATAGACCCTAAATCGAGAGTATCTTTAATCAATATTCAATTTGAAAGAAAAGCCGATTATATGGTTCTTTCTACTGGTAATTCTTTCGAAGTTAAGGTGGGAAGTCCTTTTAATTCTATGGATACGCTTTCCATTCCCCCAGCAACTTATAACGCAAGTAGTTTAGCAGACGCTATACAAGATGCTTTTAACAATCGCTATATCTTAACCGGTCATCAGTTTAGCGTTAATTACGACCACAAAGAAGTAAAGTTTAATATCAGTCATAAATACGCCTCACCGGAAATACCAGTTAAAGTAGCGGAAGGTGGTGATATAGGGGTTGGAACTAATGCCCCCAATGTAGAACTTACCGGTCAAGCGAATAACCAAATGAAGTGGGGCGGTCTTACCAACGGAACGGCTCAATATGTTCTTTTCGATGATACACCGGAAACTACCTACATACCGAGTAGCACCAACGGAGGTTCTTTTGTCGAAAATAAATTATTTTTTAATCAAGCGACTTATCCTACCACCCCCGGAAGTAATACTTATGGCTATCTCTTTGGTATATACAGCGCCAGTTTAGACCAAAACAACCCACCGACAACTGGGGCAAAGGAAATCGGTGCTAACGCTAATCTTACTTGGCTTGATTGCGGTATGGTATTCACGACTAATGCTGGTGGTAATCCACTCTTAAAGTTTATCGAAATGGGAAACGATATTGGTGGTAATTTGAAGTTCGTTCCTAAAAACGGAGATACTTATAAAATCCAGTGGAGTAATAACGGAAGCGATTTAACTACTCAATACCCGGAATACCTTTACAAGCGATCCGGAGATAGCGATTTCTCAAAGTTCCCCATTACCGGTGTGAGACAGATTAGTTTAGCCAATATTATGGGAACTAAATATCAGTTAATAGTAGGGGCTGATAATAAAGACGCCGATAATAACCACCCTAAAACAGAAATGTTTTATACCCCTCACGGCAGTAGTAATATTTTAGGAGAACCATTAACCGCTGGTAATAACAACCAAAGAGTTAAAGAACACTCTTACTCAAAAGCAGAATTAACAAGAACAAGCGGAGGTTCATATCAAGATACAAGTGATACTGGTATTATATCGCAACCTATAGGCGCAGATTTACAGAGTAGGTTAAGATTTAAAGCACCCTATTCAGCAACTAATAATAGCGATTACTTTGTAGCAGTTTTAGACGAAAATGTGCGAAGAGGAGTTCAAACCGCAGAAGGCGATGACGCAACCGATATGGGTATAAATGACCCATTTAAAACCACTATGGCTGATAGCAGTTTTTCCGCTGAACCAACAGCAGACCAAAACCCCGCCCTTGTCGTGTATAGATTTAATCAATCTAATAACGCTACTGGTGGAACTACCACGAATGGTATTTATCGAAGAACAGATATGAACCAGCATTATGTTTATTCGCCTAATACTTATAGAACAATTCAGCAAGAAGAGTTAGTTAATGCTGGATTTACTTGGAATAATGTTGCTTCCCTTTTTGAGATAAGAACTTACGCAAGAGCAAATGTGGTTGAATTATGGGTATATGCTGACGGAGACCCAACCAATACGAAAGCGACTAATATGCTTCAATTAGATAGTGTCTTATTACCTCTCGTGAATAAAACTGGTTGGAAAACTGGTAATATCACGAATGCTGGAACTGGTTATACCGAAACAGAAGGAGCAGTTCCTAATAAGTGTGCGGTGCGACTTCGAAAGCCCACTGGTGAGGATACAAAAGCCCTCGTGCTTTGCGACCTTGCTGGTGGTAATCTTTCCAACCCAGTAATCGTTAATCCGGGAACTGGTCTCGATTTAGTGCTATCTTACCATATGGTAGAACAAGCCGGAACTGGTGGCGATAAAGCCGGAGGTTCAACTGACGGACGAATGACTATAACTGCTTTAACCGATTACTCACATATCGATAATATGGGAACTAAATACTTACAAGCGAAAACTCATCAAGGATATTCATATTGGTTAGCAGTAGGCAGTGCTAATGTGAATACAGACCCTTTGACTGATGTAGCGCTTTTAATCGAAGACGAAAGCAATACCCATAACGAATACTTCCAATTTAGACCAAATGTAGAACCGAAGTTTGGAGAACTTATTGGATTTAGAAAAGCCGATTACTACCAATCACACCCCACACCACTCGAAAGCGATGCGCCACCAAACCCCGACCATCAAGGACAACTCGCAGATAATCTTATGATAAATGTAGGCAACTTACCTATTAAATCCTATGTTGGAAAGAGATTTAAGAGCGATGCTGTGCTTAACGATAAACCCATTGGATCGCAGCAGTGTATTACTCGATTAGTAGGTCAAGTTCCAAGAAACTATGACGGAACATTAGGCGGTAATTCGGCTATTCAAGGGCCATTTTATTACGATTACTTCCCATATTCAGTGCCTCTTCATAACGCTAATGAAATGCTGATTAACGAATTAGATATATCAATAACCAACCCCGACGGAACTGATGCTACCGATATCATCAAATCTAATTTACTATTGAATATATCGAATGTTAAGTCAGTAGGAGAAGGAGGCAATGAAGGATATATCGCAAGACCAGTAGAACAGCGATTAAATCCAGTTGAATTAAATATCGGTAAAAATCAACTTGAACCCTCATTAAGAGGAAACTTTGCTGGTGGCGATGAACCATTAGAAGCAACTAAAACCGAAGACCCTTGGGGACACGGAGAATTAGGCGCTAATAAATCTTTAGCCCTTTAAGGGGCAGAACTTTTTTTTTATTTTATTTCGGTATAATATAAACTATGCCGAGTGGAAACTATCCCCCATTTTTAGACAAAGCCGAAACTAAAAAACACCCAGCCGCCGGATTATCGAAAAACAAGTATGACGCAAAAGGTAATTTAAGACCGCCAAGAAAGTCAAGAAGTAAATTAGGCGATGATAAAGGAAAAACTAAAAAAGGAACTGAACGAAAACGAGCGCCAAAACAAGCGTCAGCGCTTACTCATAGGTCATTTACAGAAGAACAGAAACAGCAACATAGCGAAACTTTAAAACAAAGTTTAGCAGAGAAACGAGCATTCATTCAACAAGGACACCAAGACGCAGTTTCCTCATTCTTTAGCGAAATTGCCTTTGGAAGTAAAAAAATGGGTGAAGCAGTTAAATCTACCGCTAATATTCAGCCACCGCACTTAAAGAAAAAAACAGACAATTTTTTAGCGCTACCTCAAATGAGACAAAAGAGTTATATGCCGAAAGTTCATCAGTATAAAGCACCTATTACCGAAAGTATATACGATGATAAAGGCAAAGCCCCAGCCCCAAAAGGATTGTTTAAACATATAGAAGAAAACCCAATAGATAGCGGAGGACAAGTTCAGCAGTTTGGCGATGATTGGTATTTACAGACAGCGATACCCGGTCAGGCCGGAGCAAGAGGAACACAAGTATTTAAGTATGTAGGAAGCGAACCTATGAGTGAAGATATAGTCGATAATCCGCAAGTATGGGAAAAACAATATTATTATCCTAAAGAGATATTTAGCGGTATTATGAAGGGCGCTCAACCAAAGAGAGAAAAGATTACAGACACACCGATAACAGCAGAAGATCTTGATGAGCGATATGGTGTAGTCGCAGAAAGAACCGATATATTTGGAACTAAAATGGCGAGAGAACACCAATCATTACTTAACTTATCGATGAGAATGGGTGAAGTCATTAAGAAGGGTGAGGATTATTTTGATAGAAAAAGGGAAATGGTTGATATTACCGAAGCCCCATTAGATTTAAGAAAAGGTAAAAGACAAATGAGAGGCGATTTAACGCAAGACGAAAGATACGAGGCACGAATAAGAACGAAATACGAAACTTCTAAACAAAGAAGGAACAAAGAATATACCGATATGATGAGAAAAGATTACGACGAAGATTACGAAGCAGAACCGAGCGATGTTCCAGTATTCGATAAATACACAAGGGACGAACTATACAAAGAACAAGGTGTCGCTAAATTACACCCCGACTACATACATCGATACATTAAGGGAGAAACCCCAGTTCCAATAGGTCGTGAGGATATGAAGGAATTGTATAAATATGATAATCCTTATGTAGCAATTGAAGGTGAGAAGCCGATGCCTTTTATCGATAGTAGAGGAACAAGAGGACAAGCCAAAGATAAAGAGTTCGGTGAAGATTTCGATTTTAGCAGATTGGTAAGTCAGCCATTAACCGCTGAAGAAATGAAGCAATTAGGCGTCCCATTAAGCGAAGACCAGTTAAGATTAGTTCCACCTTCGATTAAAGTAATTGAAGACGAACCGAGTGAAGCACCGAAGCCAAAAAAGGTTAAGAAAAAGAAGTTAAGAATAACCGAACCAACGCCTACGGCTACGCCAATCCCAGCGATAAGTGTAAGCGAAGAGG
>VMHT01131828.1_pt1 | contig 11152 bp, 4 predicted proteins | sample 4693611 | NCBI WGS metagenome assembly VMHT01 (sample SAMN12280063, study PRJNA550983) | marine metagenome | isolation source: seawater sampled from same location over 5 years 0.02-0.2 micron viral filtrate | place: USA: collected off the coast of southern California halfway between the port... ... | reverse complement strand
TAGCTGCTAAAGCTATGGATCCAAACTGTATATCCTGTGATGGATAATTAATAATTAAAACTAAAACAATGGCTAGTAAATTTACTTTTGCGGATGCAAAAAAACAAATTAAACAATTAGAAGCAGAGTTAAAACAGAAAACAGAAGAGCTTAAACAAAAAGCTGGAGATGTTATATTAGATACGTCTGATAATGTTTTTACAAATGAAGAGCTTAAAAAGATTAAATATCTTGAAGCTTGGGCTGTTATAGGTCCTATAGTAGGTATATTAATAGGTTTAATATTCTAAATAATTAAAGGGGAGCTTGCCGTAATGGTTTGCTCCCCTTTTTTATTTATCCTCTTCTGCCTTTAATACTCGACATATTTTCCTGCATGGTACTTCTATCTAATTTACTAAATGGACCTACATACTCTTTGTCAACACCACCTTGCATGTCTTGATCTCTCTTTTGATTTTCTTTTTGTTGAGATTCTGTAAAAATAGAAGGATCAAAAGTATTACCAGTTGTTCTTGCTGAATAAACAGTAGTAGGTTCTAAAGTATTTTCTAAATTACTTTGAGTTAATTCAATAGTTTGCTGGGGTTGTTCTGTTTTTGGTTTACCAGGTTTTTTTATTGGTTTAACTTTAGGTATTTTTATTTCACCACCCTCTAAAGTTACATTAGATACTAAATCATTTTTTCCAATAACTTTATCATAGTAAGTTTTAGTTCTAGTGGTAGAATCAGCAAAAGGTTTATAGTCTTCTGATCTAGTTCCCCTATCATCTTTTCTATACTCTCTATCTTTTATTCTACTAAGATTTTGTTCTTGACCCAACAAACCTTTACCAAACTCACCCATTGCTGCATTTAATCTTTCTTTACGATTTTTCATAAAGTCTTGAGCTTGACTAACGCTCATACCTTTTCTTTCTGCTATTCTAGTGGCTCTTCTTTCTTTTCTAGCATCTCTTAAAGTTTCTCTATCTAAAGATCTTTGTTTTCTTTTACTTTTAGGAGCTAATTCAGCGTCAAAAGTTTCACTAGAACCATCAGATTTAATATAAGTTTGTTTATTATCTTTACCTATATTTTTAAGTTGAGTGCCCGATGTATCACGAGCACCTTCTCTATCTCTAACGTACTGTCCTACTCTTTCTCTTCCGCCTCCTAAAGCTGTTCTAGTAAATTCTCTATCACGAAGTTTGTCAGCCTCTCTGATTTTAGCTAATTTTTCTTCTCTTCTACTAAGTTTTTTTGCCATGTTATTATTATTAATTATGCAGATTTTTCTACCCTATTCGCAGCCGCTTCCCAAGGTAGTTTAGGATGGCCCTCTATATATTTCTTACCGTTGTAGTCTATTTTACCATTTTTACGCTCATGCTTATTTCCATTATAATAAACAAAATTATCATCGTAGTTTAATTTACCAGACTTCATATCTTGCATGTGCTTTTTCTCATGCGCTATTACTTTCTTTTTTTCTTTGCCTTTAAGCGAAGGATCTACTTCAATAGTTCCATCATTATTGGCTCTTCCTAAAACATCTTTTGGCAAACTACTAGTTTCTTTTATTTTATTTAATGGCCCTAAATCTAAATCTAAATCTAAATCTAAGTCTAAATCTAAATCTAAACCTAAACCAGATTTTCTATTATTCTGTAAACCTAATTCCCATTTACTCCAGCCTAATGCTAAAAATAATTTTTGCCAAGCGTCTGCCTCTTCATTAGCTATAGCAGATAAATTTTGAGCTTTTCTTATAACTCTATCTAAAGGAACACCACCAAATGAAGCAGCGTTACCAACAATTTCCAAAGCCTTGTTGTCAGGAGAAAGTTTAAAAGGATCATTTTTAATTTCCTTTTCATTGTATTTGTATATATTACCTATTGCAACTATGTCTCTTAGTTTAGTATTTAAAGGCGGTGATATAGATGTAGCTTCCAATGCAACTTTATATGGGTTATCTATAAAACCAAACTTTTCTTGTTGTTCACTTGCTTCGGCTATAACATTATATATAGCACCAACTACCGCACCTGGATTACCTAAACTTTTAGCGTAAGAAGTTAAAGCTCTTTCAACAGATAAAATAGTTTTTTCATCCATTAATTTTTCTTTTTCATCTTCGTCATCTTCAAAAGCTACGGAAAACAAAGCTGTTTGTAAAGCATTAAATATCATAGCTTGACCTACTGAATAATACAAAACACTTTGAAGATCTTTTCTAACTTGATTACCACCTCCTTCAGCAGCTGATCTTCCTGATACTACATCTTGTAGTTTTCTTTTTACAATACGAGCATATTGAAAAGGTGTATTTGCAAAAGCATATATAACTTTACCAATAGAACTTGATTGTATTTCAGATATTTTAGAAGGATCAGAAGACTGTTGAGATTCTTCAGCTGTACCTTGCCATTGCCTCATAGCTTCAGCTTTAGCATCTGCTTCAGACATTCCATTAGCCATTAATGCATTCATAGTATTTCTATAAAAAGCAGCACCACCTAATGCTATAGCAAAACTATCAGCCATTCTTGTTGGTAAAAATCCAAACTTAAGTATTTTGTTTAAACCTTTAACATCACCCTCTGACATTTCATCAGCTAATACATCAAACTTTGCACCATCTCTTCTGTTTTTTAAGTAATCACTGTTCCAAAGAGTGTTAAAATCTTTTGTCCAATTATCACTAAACATAGCTGCTGTTGCTTGGAATATATTATTATTAGGCCTACCTATAAAGTTTAACGATGATAACAACTGTAGCACAGCTGATCTAGTATTAACAAACATCGTAGTTGCTACAGCCCTATTTATCCAATTTAAAAATGCATTTGACTGTGCATCCGTACTTACGCGGTTTCTACCAGTCTTCATTCTTTGTAATGAATTTTGTAAAGCTTGTCTAAACTTTTTACCATACAAGTTTTCTATTTCTTGTAAGTTGTCTTTGTTAAATATATTATCTGCATTTTCTGCAAAAGTAGCTAAGTGTTTAGTTCTAGTTCCAGAATTTATAGCATCATATATGGATTTATTAATTGTAGTATCGTTTCTCCATGTAGCTTTATATTCTATAGGAAAATTTTGTTCAATTTGATCAGCAAGAGCTTTTAACTCAGGATCATTTTCAACAGCATCAACTAACGCATCTATATAGCTTTGTTTTTCTATATCAACATCTACATCATTTTTAATCCAATTATAAACTTTAATAGCTTGACCTTTACTATAAGGCGTGCCTTCAACAACGTCTTTTAAATCAGACTTAAAGTTTTCCATTAACTCACTAAATTGCTTTGTTTTAGCTAATATTTCAGCTTCAGCAGCAGCAACACCTCTTGAATATGGATCTAATATAGTTGATTTAAAAAACTTTTTAGCCTCAACACCTAATTGTCCCCCGGGTAAAAATGAATATAATAAACCTTTTATATCTTCTGCATTTGGTGGTATAAACCATCTTGATGGTTTACCTAATCTACCTGTTAAAGAGTTTAATATTTTTCTAAAGTTTCTATTTAAACCTTCAGCTTGTCCCTCAGCTTTTGCTTTTTCTTTTTCAATAGCTTCATTTTGAACTTCTTCTAGTTTTTTATCTAGTTCTTCAGATGTTTTATTTTGATCTTCTTCAGTATAACTATCAGCTTCTTTTAATGCTTTTATTTTTTTTAATCTTTCGGCTTCGTTTTTTGCAGCATCTTCCTTAGCTACTAATAAAGCTTTTTCTGATGGAGTTTTACCTATTTGTACTTCATTTGTAGTTTTAGCAACAAAATCAGACCATTCTTCAAAAGTCATAACATCTTTAACAGTTGCATAAGATTTTTTAATAGCATCTATTAAGTTTTTACTTTCTTTGTAAAATTTTTCTAAAGATTTTAAACCTTGGTATTCAGGATTTATAGAAGCTTTATACGCAGGATCTACGTTTGATCTAGATTTTTTATACCAAGTCTTACCTTCTGAATCTTTTAATTTAGAAAAATTAGACAAAGGATCTCCTGAAACAACTTCTGAAACAGCTAAATCAATCATTTGATCTAAAGTTAAATCTCCAAAGTTTTTAGTAGTAGGATCAAAACCAAGCATGTTAGCTAGTTCTGTCATATACTTACTTATAATATCTTTTATTTGAGCAAGAGTATTTTTATTAGTTCCTAAAGCTTTAGCTCCATAATCTTCTAATATTCTAGCAAATATTTCATTTTCTAATGCAAAAGTATCTCCATTGTTATAATCATCTATTAAACTAGAATATACAGGATCATTTTTTATTTTATTAAAAACAGTATCAAATAATCCAGTTTCTTTAACTCTAGATATTATATCGTTCCAAACGTCTGGAGCAGAGTTAAAAACAACTTGATTCCACACGTGGCCAGATTCATGAATAGTAGTGTTTAAAGCTCCTTTTTCTGTTAAATCTATAAATATTTTACTAGTACCAATTATCTGAAATCCTGCATTGTTTTTTAAAGCGTTATCAGCATCAACGCCTTCAACACCTTCTTCATTTAATATTTCTTGTATTCTTGCTTTATCTGTTACTATTTCAAAGTTTTGATCACCATTTTTATTCCAATTAGCTTCTAATATAGCGGCTAAACCTTCAGCGGCTTGATCACCTGTTTTTTCAGTGTTTACTTTTTCGTCGTATATTTTCTTTTTACTTTTTGCAATTATTCTTTCGGTAGGATTAGCTTTTTCAGTAACAACATTTTGTTGTGCTTTTATTAAATCAGGATTAGAATTTATACCATCTAAACTAGCACCAAATAATTCTGCAACAGTTTGACCATTACTTAATATTATACTATTTGGATCTATACCATTATTAACATTGTTAACATTTGCGTTAAAATACCTAGCCCATATATTATCAGTCAACATCCATCCTTCTGGTGTTTTACTTTTATAGCTAAAACGCCTTCCGTCAACTCCAATTCCAGCAAGCTTTCTATCATTTTCATTAAGCAAAGCTCCTTGAAAATAATTTTTTTCAATTAAATCAAAATTTTCATTAATTTTTCCATCAACAGCTTGCGTGAATAAATATTTAGCTACAGCAGATGCAGGTAGTGTATGTTCTTCTGTAAACAAAGCTTTATTGTTTTTATCAAACATTTTACCTTTTGAAGTAAATTTAATAGGAGATGCTAATCTAATAAAATGCCCTTGCCACGATGAAGATGATTTTAAAAGAGCTCCAACAACAGCTGCATTGTTAGGATCTTCTGCTATAAAATCTTGAAATATATTAAATATTTCTTTTAATGCTTTTAATTTATTCTCCTGTTGTTGTTTAAAATTTGTATTTTTAAAATCTTCTTCAAGTTTTACTTGTTTTTTACCTTTAACGGTTTTACTGTAAGGTGTTTTTGTAAAAAGATCTTTATATATAGTGGATTCAGGAGCAAAGCTAAATCCTTCTGCTTCAGCATTGTTTATCCAAGCTTCAGCTTCAGCTACATTTAAAAAGAAAACATTTCTAGAGTATGTTCTACCTATTGTTTCTCCTTGTTCGTTTTTTACAGAATCTGAAGTTCCTTGATAATTTCTAAAAAAACTTTTAGGTAATTTAGATACTAATCCTGATGTTTTTAATCTATTTAAAAAATCTGTTCTTTGTTTTTCATCATTAAGATTTAAGTCTTCTATTTCTTTTTGTTGAAAAAGTTTTGCCCAAGATTTATCGTTAGCTGCAAATTCGTCCTCTGTTTTTTCTAAACTTTTTTGAAATTGTTCAAATTCAAAAGCAGATATAGTGTTTTCAAAGCTCTGATTATTTAATTTACTTTTAGCTATAATAATAGTTTTTTCTTTACTAACGTCTTTATTAGCTGCTTCGTTTATTTTTCTAGCCTCAACTGGATTAGCTAATAAGTATTCAGCTCTAACATCTTCAGCAATCTGATTTGACACAGCTTCCGCTAGAGCGGCCTTTCTATCGCTAATAACTGATTTTCTATTTTTTCTATCTAAAGGTATATCTTTTCCTTCATAATAATCTACAAACTCTGATCTTGTAGGAGGAAACATAGCCCATTGCTTAGATATTCCTGTTCCTTTTTGTCCAGCTTTTTGAGCTACAAAAGCCGTAGCTAAAGGTAAATAATTTTTGTTTAAATAATTTGAAAAGTCTTCTTTTGTTTTTGTGTTTTTACCAAACTCTGCTTTTATATCTTTAATTAATTGACTATCATAGATACTAGCTACAGCTTGCTCAGCTAATGATTGTCTTTTTTTAGCAGTTAATTCTTTGTTGTTTTGTAATTCATTTACAGCTTTTTGTAATCCAGCTGGTATAATACTTTTAGCTTTGTTAATAATTGACATAGGAAGTTTTAACCTATCTGCTAAAAATTTAGAACCAATTTTAACTTCAAATTCATTTTGATCTTCAGCTAATATTTCATCAGCTTTAGCTTCTATTAAATCACTTGTTTCTTCTTGAGATATAACTTGTTTAATAGCTCTATTAGCTCTTCTAGGTAATTGTTCTGCTATGTAAGCACCTATTGGTACTCCAGATTCAGGCTTATAGGTTTCAACTAATTTAGCAACACCTTCTGGGCCATATCTTAATTCACTAGCTAAAGCATCAACATCTCCATCGTATCTTTTAAATTTAGGAGTTTTATTTAAAATATCTATAGCTGTTTTTCTTATTAAACCTTCTTGTGTTTCCACTATAGCATCTACAGCTTCAACACCTCTTTGTTCATATAAGTTTTGAGCTCTTTCAGATAAAACAATACTATCTTCAGCTATAATTTCTTCGCTAGTTTTTAAAGCTTGTTCTGCTTTAACTATTTTTGAGTTTATTTCAGATTCTAAATCAGTATCACCATTTACTATAGCTCTATCTAAATCATTATATAAATCTACAAGTCTTGAAGCTTCGTCTTCTCTAAATTGTTGAGTTCTAGATTTTGACTGTATTCTTGTTTTAGATTCATTATTTATAGCGCTTAATTCTTTTTGTTTGGCTATAAATTCTTCTTCATATGTTTTAACAGCTGCATTTCTTTGTTCTGTAGTTATTAAACCATCAGCAAGTTTTTGATCTAATTCTGTAACCCCATTGCTTATAGCATCTACTTCGTCTTGTATGGCAGCAACTTGATCAATTTCTCTATCTGTTAATTTTTCTGCTTTAGCTTGAGCTTTTAAAGTAATATCAATAACTTTAGCCTCTTGTATAGCTATGCCTTTTCTTATTTCTTCTTTAACTTGCGGATCTGTCGTTGTTGCTAAAGTTTTTCTTAACTCGGCTATACTTTCTAAAGCTTGATTTTGTAATACTGTTTCAGCTGGTCCGCGTAAAGCTGCTGTAGCTTTTTTAAATTTAAGATTTTGTTCTTTATCATTAAACCTTGGTCCTCCTCTCATTAATCCACCGCCTGCAAAACCTTGTAAATAAGATTCTAATCCATCTTGAGAAATAATAGCATCAACAAAAGCTTCTGTTTTATTTTCACCCTTTGCTGCTGCTATATTTACAGCTTCTAATCCTGTTTGAGCTAATTCAGTTAAACCCTCTTTATTTCCAGACAACAAAACACTAGAAAAAGTTTTATTTAAGCCAGAACTAACAAGTTTATTTACCATATATTTACCAGCTCCCTTAAGTCCAATTCTTTCTAATAAACCAGCTCCTACTCCAATAGCTATAGATGTCCAAGTGTTTTCTCCACCGTCTGCTTCTTCCATGTACTGATTTAAAGACTTACCTTCTTTCTCAGCCAAAGCTTTGTTATAGTCAACGTAAGATCTACCTATCATTTCAGGTATTAAAGAAGTTCCTCCAGACAAAGCACTTGTAAAAGCAGTGGAACCTATTGATGTAAATCCATTAACAATACCAGCAGCTAATTCACCTACATCAAAATTTTTTAATCCTTCTGTTATACTACCTGTTTCTTGCATTTCTGCCTCTTGTAGTTGTTGCTGTTGTATAGCTTCATCAGCTTCTTCAGCTGTCATAGTACCAAAATCTTTAAAAAATTGTGGAACATTTTCGTTTGCTAAAAAATTATCTATAGTTTCATCTCCAAGAACTTTTCTAACTAAACTATTTATACCTAAAGATGCATTTGGAATAGCCTGTTGTATTTGATCAACCATATTTCCAAAACTATTTGCCATTTTTTCAAAAGAACTTAAGTCTCTTAAAGCAGGTTGACCAGTGTTTTCATCTAAAACAATCTGACCGCTATCATCGTACATATAGCGATCTCTATTAGTTTCTTCTCTTTTAGCAGCTAATTCAGCTTCTTGTCTAGCTTCTCTTTCCTCAACTGTTTCATCTAAATTTCTTCTTCCTTGACTAAATAAATCTACAGGATCTATAATTGGATTACCAAACTCATCTAATTCTTGTTCTTCCTCTTCGGGAGTAAATGATTGATAATTATCAAGAGTAATAAATTCGAATTCTTCTTCCATAAAGGATTATTTTTTACCAGTTAAAAAATTAGTAATTTTTTTTATTGGACTTATATCTTTAGGTGTTGTTGATTTATAATTAAATGATTGCATGTAAGGCGGTAGAGAATATAACCTTGTTGATAAAAAGCTAGCTAACTTATTAGGATCTTGAGCTATTTCAGCTGTAATCAATAAGTTTTTACCACCTCTGTCCTTTATAACTATAGAACCAGCAGGTATTTGTACTCCACTATCTGGATCCTTTGTGTCTTTTTCAAAAGTTCTTAAAACACTAGCTCCAGCTCCAGATACCCAAGAGTTTAAATCTTCCGTTGGAGAAGATAAATCTTTCATGTATCTAGCTGTTTGATACTGTGCTCTTTCTGTTTGTGTTTTACCTTGCCACGCTGCTTCTCTTGCTAATTGACTTTGTTGATACATTTTTTGCATCTGTAAATCTTCTTGAGCTTGCTTCCAGTTTTTATATTTAGTAGCCTCATAATTTTCATCTACAGTTTGTACAAAATGCTTTTCCATTTCATACTCTAATCTATTTGCAAATGTTTCACCACTAGGACCTTCATAATTTGTATCATTGATAGCATCTTTAATTTGATCTCTAGTCATCCCTACGTGATCCGCTGCTAATGATCTAAGCTTAGAGTTAGCAGTATCATCATCAGCTCCTAAGAATGCATCAAAAGCCTGCCTAACAGCTCGCTCGTAATCTTTAGACTGTTTGTCAACTGTTCTTAGCTCTTCTTTTCCTGTTATTTCATTAAAATAAGCTTTTGGTTTTAATAAAGTATCAACTAGTGGATCGCTCATTTCAACAAAGCTTTCTACTTTTTTTATAGGAACTGGTATATCTTGAAGTTTATTTGCTGGAAAACTAAAATCTTCTCCAGCTTCTGTTTTACCTTGATAAACTAAAACACCATTTTCATCCATACCAAACTCACCTCTGTTTTGTGCTACAGCTGCAAAAAAAGATTCATTTTCAGGTGGGTTAGCTAGGCTTAGTGTATTGCCTTTTAATCCAGCACTCCATGCGGATGCTCTTTCTTCAAGTCCACTTACAAAATTTTTAATTTGAGGAACTTGCATTTGTATAATAGAAGCTTGTTGAGCAAATTGATTTGAATCTATTTCATTTTTTTCTAATGAAGATACTAAAGTGCTGTATTGATCTACAAGCTGTCTGCTCATATCTTGAGCATATAAATTAAGACTTTCAAATTCTGTTTCTGAAGGAACTATTAATCCCTTTAATTGTTGAGATTTTAATATACCTGTCTGTAACTCTCTTCTTGCTTTTGTTTCAGCTACCTCTTGAAGTTTTCTAGTTTTTTCAACGTCTAAATCAATATCATCTCCAGCTTTTGATAAAGCATTTTGCATGTGATTACCATAAGCGTTTTGAACCGCTCTTAAATCTAATTGTGATCTTATTGCCATAATATTAATTTATTAATTATCCTCCCATAATTCCTTTAAGCATTCCAGCTGGACCAGCTGCAGCGCTTAAAACTCCTCCAATACCACCTAACAAATCACCAGTAGCTTGCGCTCTAGCTTGTTGAGCTTGACCATATCTTTGTGATCCAATATTAAATTGATCCATTTGTTGAGCATATTGGCTTTCAGCTCTATCAGCCTGACCTGCAGCTTGATTTATCATAAATGAATTTAATTGTGATTGATTAGATCTTTCTTGTTGATTAGCTTCAGCTGCATTGAATTGTGACATTTTGTTTGCAGCCTCCATATTAGCCATAGAAAAAGCATTATCAGCACCAAATTGACTTTCTAAAAATTTGTTTTGTGCACCAACGTTAAACTGATTAGTTGCGTTAGCAGCATTAAAATTATCTCTAGCAACTTGATTTTGTGCAGCTGCATTAAATTGATTCATTTGATTTCCAGCTTGAAATTCAGATAAAGAAAATTGATTTTGTGCTTGAGCACTAAACCTTGCCGCATCATTTTGAGCTTGAGCGCCAAATCTTGAAGCATCATTTGCAGCACCAACATTAAATTGTTGTTGGCCTAAATCAAATTGTGATGCTAAATTACCTTGAGCTAATTGACTTTGTTGTAATTGACTTTCAGCGGCAGCTCTCATTTGTTCGTTAGATTTAACTTGTCTATCTATATCCGCAGAAATACCTGCTTTAGACTTTGCAGCGGCAGCGGCTAACGCAGTAGCTCCACCAGCCCCAGTACCTGCTTGAGCTGCCAAATCTTGAGATGCAGCCAACGATTGATCAGCTTCTTGTGCCGCTAGTTCTGCTCCAGCTGTAGATACTTGTAAATTATTCATTGTATTTGTAAGACCAGTATCAGCACCTCTTGCCAGTTGACCAACACTAGTAGATCCAGCTGTGTAACCTTGACCTTGATATCCTTGAGCGTCTGCTAAATTAGCTAACTGAGCTTGAGTGGCTGGCCCTCTTTCAACAAGAGTCGCTTGGCCTGCTTGGCCTAAAGTACCTCCTTGAGCTTGAGATAACTGTCCTTGTTGAGTAGCACCTAATTCTCTAGCTTGAAGATCTCCATAAAAATCTCCAAATTCAAAATCTTTTAATCCTTGTTTAGCGCCTTCAAATTCTGTTCGCGCAGCTGATTCTTCTCTTCTTCTAGCTCGACCACCAAATAATGATCCAACTCCTTTAACTATACTTCCCATTAGTATTTCATTATTAATTCGTAAGACGGAG